>JAEEGK010014254.1_pt1 | contig 17785 bp, 14 predicted proteins | sample 8958771 | NCBI WGS metagenome assembly JAEEGK01 (sample SAMN16246547, study PRJNA631951) | gut metagenome | biome: gut microbiome; feature: rumen; material: SC-attached | host: Bos | place: Iran: Karaj | collected 2018-10
GACCTTGTTTTCGATCGTGATGCCGTGGCCGCGTTCCATCGGGGTGACGTTCAGCACGCAGTGTCCGTACTGGCCGTGACCGCCGGTCTGGCGGACGAACTTCGAATCGGCGGTGGCCGGATTGAGGATGGCTTCGCGGTAGGCGACTTCCGGCTGGCCGGAGTTGGCTTCGACCTTGAACTCGCGGATCAGGCGGTCCATGATGATTTCGAGGTGAAGTTCGCCCATGCCGGAGATGATGGTCTGTCCGGTCTCGGCGTTGCTGTTGATCGTGAACGTCGGGTCTTCGTCGGACAACGCGGCGAGCGCGGCGAAGAGTTTGTCGCGCGCGGCGGAGCTCTTCGGTTCGACTGCGATGGAGATCACGGGGTCCGGGAACGTCATGGATTCGAGGACGATCTGGTTGCCCTCGTCGCAAATGGTGTCGCCGGTGGTGCAGTTCTTGAGGCCGACGCATGCCGCGATGTCGCCGCAGTAGATCACATCGCGTTCCTCGCGGGAATTGGCGTGCATCTGAAGCAGGCGGCCGAGACGTTCGCGGCGGCGGGTGCGGGGATTGATGACCGTGGCGCTCTTTTCCGCCATGCCGGAGTAGATGCGGATGAACGCGAGCTTGCCGACGTACGGGTCGTTCATGATCTTGAAGACAAGCGCGGAGAACGGCTGGTCGTCGCCGCAGTGACGGGTCGCGACTGCTTCCGTGTCGGGATCGGTGCCCTTCGTTTCCCAGATGTCGACCGGGGAGGGCAGGTAATCGACGACGGCGTTGAGGAGGAGCTGGACGCCCTTGTCCTTGAACGCGGTGCCGCAGAGGGCGGGAACGAGCTTGCCGGCGACGACCGCGGTGCGGAGGGCGGCCTTGAGCTGTTCCTTTTCCGGGGTCTTGCCGTCGAGGTAGAGTTCCATGATGGAATCGTCGACCTCGGCGAGGCACTCGATCAGGTAATCGTACGCTTCCTTGGCCTTTTCACGGTATTCTTCGGGAATATCGAATTCAACGACCTGGGCGCCGTCCGCGCCTTCGTAGCGGTACGCTTTCTGGTCGATCACCTGGACGTTGCCGCTGAAGTTCGCTTCGGAACCGATGGGGAGCGAGATCGGCACGACGGTCGCGCCGAGTTTCTTGCGCATTTCATCGACGACGCGGTAGAAGTCCGCGCCGGTGCGGTCCATCTTGTTCACGAACGCGAGGATCGGCACATGGTATTTCTTGGCCTGGCGCCACACGGTCTCCGTCTGGGGCTGAACGCCGCCGACCGCGCAGAAGACTGCGACGGCACCGTCGAGCACGCGCAGGGAGCGTTCGACCTCGGCAGTGAAGTCGACGTGACCGGGAGTGTCGATGAGGTTGATGCGATGTTTCAGCCAGAAGCAGGTGGTCGCGGCGGACGTGATCGTGATGCCGCGTTCCTGTTCCTGGACCATCCAGTCCATCGTGGCAGCGCCTTCATGGACTTCGCCCATCTTGTGGCTCTTGCCGGTGTAGTAGAGGATACGCTCGGAAAGCGTGGTCTTGCCGGCGTCGATGTGAGCCATGATCCCGATGTTGCGCGTGGCAGCGAGCGGGGTCTTGCGGCCGGGGGCCTCGTGGTAATCCTGATTGAGTGTATGGATAGCAGTCGTCATAGGGTAGAACTTGGGGACAGGGGGACGATTACCAGCGGTAGTGTGCGAACGCCTTGTTGGCCTGAGCCATCTTGTGGGTATCGTCTTTCTTCTTCACGGAGGAGCCGGTGTTGTCGAAAGCGTCGAGGAGCTCCGTGGCGAGGGCGATCATCATGGGTTTGCCCTTCTTGGCCTGGGAATAGGTCGTGATCCAGCGGATCGCGAGCGCGACCTGGCGTTCCGGAGCGACGTCGATGGGCACCTGGTAGTTGGCGCCGCCGACGCGACGGGACTTGACTTCGACTTTGGGCTTGACGTTTTCGACGGCCTGGATGAAGACCTCGAGGGGCTCCATGTCCTTTTTCTGGGTGGCGATGTAGTCGAACGCGCCGTAGACGATCTTCTGGGCGATGGACTTCTTGCCGCACTTCATCAGGGTGTTGATGAGGCGTGCAACGAGTTCGCTGTTGTATTTGACGTCGGGAATGAGTTCCCGCTTCGTGGTTCTGCGTCTTCTCATGGTGTATGCGTTACCTTATCTGGGATTATTTCTTCTTGTCGTCTTTGGCACGCTTGGCACCGTACTTGGAACGGCCCTGGCGGCGTCCGTCGACGCCCATGCTGTCGAGAGCGCCGCGCACGACGTGGTAGCGGACGCCGGGGAGGTCACGGACACGGCCGCCCTTCACGAGGACGACGCTGTGTTCCTGGAGGTTGTGGCCTTCGCCGCCGATATAGGCGGTCACTTCGAGTCCGTTGGTAAGGCGGACGCGGGCGATCTTGCGCATAGCGGAGTTCGGCTTTTTCGGGGTTCTCGTCGTAACCTGGAGGCAAACGCCGCGTCTCTGCGGGCATTTGGTAAGAGCTTTGGATTTGCTCTTGCTCGGTTTCGGGTTGCGACCGGCTCTGACCAACTGGTTGATTGTCGGCATGTTAAGTTTCCACCTGTATTCTGGTTATTGATGATTACCGCAAAAATTCAAGCATATAATATACCCGCATTCCCGCGGATAATCAAATCAATTTCCAGTTTTTCGTTGTTTTTTTTGATTATTTTCTCGTTTTTTCCGGGTTTATTCCCCATCGTCGTCATCCGTAAGGGAGTCGTCGCTGAACTCGTCATCGGAAAGTTCCGTGTCGTCGAAGATGATGTCTTCGGCCGGGAACTCGTCTTCGCCGAACTCGGACTCATCCTCGCCGGAGGCTTGGAAGTCGTCGTCGCCGAAGTCGATCTTGGAGATATCGAGTTCATCGGAAACGGATTCGCCGTTGTCCTGTTCATCAATCGCCGGCATCTCGGGCGGCAACTCTTCGCCCAGGAGTTTGACTTTGATGTTCTGGAGATCGGCTGCTCCGGTTCCCGCGGGGATCAGATGTCCGGTGATCACGTTTTCCTTGAAGCCGCGCAGGACGTCTTCGCGTCCGAGCGTGGCGGCGTCGGTCAGGATGCGCGTGGTATCCTGGAAGGACGCGGCGGAGATGAAGCTGTCCGTTTCAAGGGATGCCTTGGTGATACCGAGCAGGACGGGTTCGGCCTCGGCGGGTCTGCCGCCGGCGGCGCGGACGCGCTTGTTCTCGCGTTCGAATTCATACCGGTCGATCAGTTCGCCGGCGAGGAAGCGGGTGTCGCCCTGGCCGGTGGAACGCGGATCGTCGTGCCGCTTGTCGAGGATGCGGACTTTCTGCATCATCTGGCGGATGATGATTTCGATGTGCTTGTCGTTGATCTCGACGCCCTGGGACCGGTACACGGTCTGGACTTCGTTCACCAGGTAGCGCTGAAGTTCCTGCGGGCCGCAGATGGAGAGCAGGGCCTGCGGGATGACGGCGCCGGTGGTGAGCTTCTGTCCTTTCTTGACGTATTCGCCGTTGCTGACGATAATGTGCTTGTTGCTCGGGATCAGGTGCTCGGACACGGCGTTGGTGTCGGGGTTCTCCACGTAGAGCACGCGGCCTTTTCTGCCGGTGTTCTTGTTGATCTTCGTGATCTCGACGTAGCCGTCGATCTGGGCGATCTCGGCGATTTCCTTCGGCGTACGGGCCTCGAACAGTTCGGCGACACGCGGCAGACCGCCAGTGATGTCCTTGTTCTTCTGCTGCTGGTACGGAATACGCGCGAGCGTGGTGCCGGGATTGACGCGCTGGCCTTTCTTGACCATCAGCAGGGTGCCCGCGGCCAGCGGGTAGTCGCCGATGTCCTCGAGCGTCTCCGGATTCTTGATCACGATGCGCGGATTGAGGTCGTCGTTGTGCTCCAGCACGGTCAGCTGTTCCGTGCTGCCGCGGCGCTGGTCGCGCTTGTAGGTCACGCCGTCGATCAGGTCGGGGATGTCGATGATGCCGCCTTCTTCGGCGATGATGGGCATGTTGGAGGGATCCCACACGGCGAGCTGGCGTCCGGCCTCGACGGTATCTCCGTCGCGGCAGAAGAGCACGGCGCCGATTTCGACCGGGTAACGGTCGACCGGGGTCTCCCGCAGCGCATCGGTCCAGTAGTCGTAATCCGCATTGTAGAAAGTGCCGATGATGGCTGCTTCCTGCTTGGCGCGTTCGCGGGCGCTCTGCTCGGCTTCCCTGACGAGGTTTTCGTCGAACACGACGATGAAGCCGTTCTTGTTGATGACGAGCACTTCGCCCTTGTCGTTGGTGACCGTGCGGATGTTTTCGAAGTAGACTTTGCCTCCGTTGCGCGTCTTGATGTCGGACTGCTTGGAGGTGGCGGACGCGACGCCGCCGATGTGGAACGTACGCATGGTGAGCTGCGTGCCGGGTTCGCCGATGGACTGCGCGGCGATGATGCCGAGGGCGTCGCCCACTTCCGCGTCGCGGTCGGTGGCGAGGTTCTTGCCGTAGCACTTCACGCACACGCCGTGTTCCACGTCGCAGGTCAGCACGGAGCGGATCAGCACGCGCTGGATGCCGCGTTCCTCGATGCGCTTGGCGATTTCGGGCGTGAACGCTTCGCCGGCGGCGATGATGAGCTGGCCGTCGTTGGTGATGTCGCGGATGTCCTGGGCGCTGTAGCGTCCGACCAGGCGGTCGGCGAGGGAGAGCAGCGGCTTGTCGTCGTCGCCCTTGATCTCGCTGATCCAGATGCCCTTCATGGTGCCGCAGTCTTCGCAGCGGCAGATGATGTCCTGCGCCACGTCGACGAGTTTGCGGGTCATGTAGCCGGAGTCGGCGGTCTTCAGGGCGGTGTCGGCGAGGCCCTTGCGGGCGCCGTGCGTGGAGATGAAGTATTCTGCGACCGAGAGCCCTTCGCGGAAGTTCGAAAGGATCGGGCGTTCGATGATGTCGCCGTTGGGCTTCGCCATCAGGCCGCGCATGCCGGCGAGCTGGCGGATCTGGTCCTTGCTGCCGCGGGCGCCGGAATCGAGCATGGCGTAGACCGGGTTGATGCGGGTCTTGTTTTCGGCTTCGCACGCCTTGAAGAGGTCGTCGGTGACGCGGTTGGTGGTCCTGGTCCAGATGTCGACGATCTGGTCATGCTTTTCGCCTTCGGTCAGGACGCCCTTGTCGAACTGCGTCTGGATCTTTTCGATCTCGGCGCGGGCGGACGCGATGAGCTGTGCCTTGGTGGTCGGGACGGGAACGTCGGCGACGGAGATGGAGAATCCGGCGACGGTGGCGTATTCATAACCCAGGTTTTTGAGCTTGTCGAGCAGCTCGATCGCCCTGTCGTGTCCGACGTATCCGTAGGCTTCGGCGATCAGCTTGCCGATCTCTTTCTTCGTGGCTTTTTCGTTGTAGAAACCGAGCGACTTGTCCCAGATGCCGTTGAAGATGCAGCGGCCGGGCGTCGTGATGATGAACTTGTCGTCCTTGTTGCCGCGGGGCGTGTCCACGCCGTAGTCCGGGTTCGGAATCTTCACGGCGTCGTGGATCTTGATGTGGCCGGTGTCGAGCGCGAACAGCACTTCATGGATGTCGCGGAAGAGGCGGGCGCTGCCGGGCTCCGTCATCGGAGGACGGGTCAGGTAGTACACGCCGAGCGTGATGTCCTGCGTCGGCGTCGTGATCGGCTTGCCGCTCGCGGGCGAGAAGATGTTGTTCGTGGACAGCATCAGGAGTTTGCATTCGAGCTGCGCGGCGGCGGACAGCGGCACGTGGACGGCCATCTGGTCGCCGTCGAAGTCGGCGTTGTAGCCCGTGCAGACGAGCGGATGCAGACGGATCGCGGAACCTTCGATCAGGATCGGGTCGAACGCCTGGATGGAGAGCCTGTGCAGGGTCGGCGCACGGTTGAGCATCACCGGATGCCCCTTCGTGACTTCTTCGAGGATGTCCCACACGACGGGTGCGCCGCGTTCGATCATCTTCTTGGCGGAACGCACCGTATGCGCGTGGTCGCGTTCCTTGAGGTAGCGGATGATGAACGGCTCGAAGAGCGTGAGCGCCATCTTCTTCGGGAGGCCGCACTGCATGAGCTTCAGTTCGGGGCCGACGACGATCACGGAGCGTCCGGAGTAGTCGACGCGTTTGCCGAGCAGGTTCAGGCGGAAGCGGCCCTGTTTGCCCTTCAGCATGCAGCTGAGGCTCTTCAGGGGGCGGCTGCCCGCGCCGGTCACGGCACGGCCGTGGCGGCCGTTGTCGAGCAGGGCGTCGACGGCTTCCTGGAGCATGCGCTTTTCGTTGCGGATGATGACTTCCGGCGTATGGGTCTGGAGCATGCCTTTCAGGCGGCTGTTGCGGTTGATGACGCGGCGGTAGAGGTCGTTCAGGTCGGAGGTGGCGAAACGGCCGCCCTCGAGGGGCACGAGCGGGCGCAGGTCGGGCGGGATGACCGGAAGGACTTCGAGGATCATCCACTCGGGGCGCGAATCGCTCTTGATGAAGCCTTCGACGAGGCGGAGGCGCTTGGAGAGTTTCTTGCGGGTGGCCTTGTTCTTGGTGGAAGCGAATTCCACTTCGAGCTGGGCGCGCAGCGGTTCGAGCTCGATCTGCTCCAGCAGGGAACGCACGGCGGGCGCGCCCATTTCAGCGCGGAAGCCGTCGCCGTACGCTTCGCGAGCCTGGTTGTACTCGAGGCCGTTGAGCATGTCGCCCACGTTCAGCGGGGTGTCGCCCTTGTCGGTCACGACCCAGACTTCGTAGTAGATGATGCGTTCCAGGTGCTTGGCGGCCATGTTGAGCATGAGGCCGATGCGGCTGGGCATGCACTTGAAGAACCAGATGTGGGAGACGGGGACCGCGAGTTCGATGTGGCCCATGCGTTCGCGGCGGACCTTGGACGTGCAGACTTCGACGCCGCAGCGTTCGCAGATGATGCCTTTGTTCTTGACGCGTTTGTACTTGCCGCAGTTGCATTCCCAGTCGCGCTGCGGTCCGAAGATCTTTTCGCAGAACAGGCCGCCTTTTTCGGGCTTGAACGTGCGGTAGTTGATCGTCTCCGGATTCTTGACCTCGCCGTGGCTCCAGGAGCGGATGACTTCAGGAGACGCGACCTTGATCACGACCGCCTCGAACTGGCTGAGCGGCTGATAGGGTTCGCGGGTGTCCCGGTTGTAGGAACTGTCAATCATGTTATCTCTTCCCCCTTCGGTTATTTACTCGGATTTTCGGAACGTTTCACCGTCCGCACGTCGAGGCCCAGCGACTGCAGTTCCTTGAGCAGGACGTTGAAGGATTCGGGACGGCCGGGTTCCAGGATGCCCTGTCCGCGGACGATCGACTCGTAGATGCGGGTGCGGCCGGTCACGTCGTCGCTCTTCACCGTGAGCATTTCCTGCAGGGTATGCGCCGCGCCGTACGCTTCGAGCGCCCACACTTCCATTTCGCCGAAGCGCTGGCCGCCGTGCTGCGCCTTGCCGCCGAGCGGCTGCTGGGTGACGAGCGAGTACGGGCCGATGGAACGCGCGTGGATCTTGTTCGCAACGAGGTGGTCGAGCTTGAGCATGTAGACGACGCCGACCATGACGCGCTGGTCGAACCGGTTGCCGGTACGGCCGTCGTAGAGGTCGGTCTTGCCATCGAAGACTTCTTCGCCGTTGACGGTCTTGAAGCCCCAGTGGAAGTTCTCGCCGGTCTCCTGCTCGACCTTGGCGTTCGCTTCGCGCATCAGGTCGATGATCTTCTCTTCGGAGATGCCGTCGAACACGGGCGTGGCGACCTTGACGCCGAGCATGCTGACCGCCCAGCCCAGGTGGGCTTCCAGGACCTGTCCGATGTTCATGCGGGAAGGCACGCCCAGCGGATTCAGCACGATGTCGACCGGACGGCCGTCCTTGGTGAACGGCATGTCCTCGATCGGGACGATACGGGAGACGATACCCTTGTTGCCGTGGCGGCCGGCCATCTTGTCGCCGACCTGGATCTTGCGCTTGGAGGCGACATAGACCTTGACGCGCTTGATCGGGCCGCGTTCTTCGGAGTTGTTGTCGTTCACGGCGTTCAGGGCGTCGATGCGGGTCTGCTCGATGCGCTGGAAATGCGGGATGTGCTCGCTGAACACTTCTTTGAGCTTTTCACGGATCTCGCATTCCTCCATGTCCCAGTTGTCGTAGGCGTTCGCGAGCTTGGCGATGGAAGGACGCGTGACTCTGCGGCTGGACGGGACCAGGACGACTTTCTCGCCTTCCTCGTTCTTCGTGTAGATGGGCTTCGGCAGCTTCTGGCCGAGGAGCATGGCGGAGAGCTGGTCGAGAAGGGCGTCGATTTCCGCGCCGAACTGTTCGCGGTAGTTGTCCTTGGCGCGCTTGATCGCCTTCTTCTGTTCCACTTTCGTCATGGCCTGCTGGCCGGAATCCTTGGCGTATTCGATGCGGATGTCCATCACGACGCCGCCCTTGCCGCTGGGGACCGTGAGGCTGGAATCCTTCACGTCCGCGGCCTTTTCGCCGAAGATGGCGCGGAGGAGGCGTTCCTCCGGCGCGAGTTCGGTCTCGGATTTCGGCGTGACCTTGCCGACGAGGATGTCGCCGGGCTTGACCTCGGTGCCGAGGCGGACGATGCCGTTCATGTTGAGGTTGCGGAGCGCGTCCTCGCCGACGTTCGGCAGTTCGCAGGTGATCTCTTCGTTGCCGAGCTTGGTCTCGCGGCTTTCGATCTCGAACTTGTCGATGTGGAGGCTGGTGTAGACGTCTTCCTTCACCAGGCGTTCGCTGAGCACGATGGCGTCTTCGAAGTTGTATCCGCACCACGGCATGTATGCCGCGCGGACGTTCTTGCCGAGCGCGAGCTCGGCGCCCTGCGTGGCGGCGCCGTCGGCGATCGGGTCGCCCTTATGGATCGTCATGCCGGAACGCACGATCGGCACCTGGTTGATGCAGGTGCTGGCGTTGCTGCAGAGGAATTTGATCAGGTTGTAGGTCGTCGGATTCTTGTCGGCGGTCTCGCCGATGACCTTGCCGTCGCTGGTGATCACGATGTGGTCGGCGGAGACTTCGGCGACGATGCCGTCGCGGTCTGCGCTGAGCACGGCGCGGGAATCCACGGCGATCTTGTGCTCGAGGCCGGTCCCGACGTACGGGGATTCCGTCGTCATGAGCGGCACGGCCTGGCGCTGCATGTTCGATCCCATCAGGGCGCGGTTGGCGTCGTCGTGTTCCAGGAACGGGATAAGTCCCGCGGCGCCGGACACGAGCTGTTTCGGGGAGACGTCCATGTAGTCGACTTCATCGCGGGGATGTTCGGCGGACTCGCCCTGGTAGCGTGCCATGACGGTGGGGTTGACGAACGTGCGTTCCGGGGTGAGCGGAGCGTTGGCCTGCGCGATGACGTGCTTCTCTTCCTTGTCGGCGGTCATGTATTCGATCTCGTTCGTGACCACGCCGTCGCGGACGCGGCGGTACGGCGTCTCGAGGAACCCGAAATGGTTGATCCGGGAATAGAGCGCCATGGAGGAGATCAGGCCGATGTTCGGACCTTCAGGAGTCTCGATCGGGCAGATGCGGCCGTAATGGCTGGGATGGATGTCGCGCACTTCGAATCCGGCGCGTTCGCGGGAAAGGCCGCCGGGGCCGAGGGCGGAAAGACGGCGCTTGTTGGTCAGTTCGGACAGCGGATTGGTCTGGTCCATGAACTGGGACAGCTGGTTGCGCGAGAAGAAGTCGCGGACCGCGCCGATGAAGATCTTTTGGTTGATGAGCTTGAGCGGGGTGTCGCCGGGCGAGACCATCGTCATGTGCTCCTTCACGAGGCGTTTCGTGCGGAGCAGGCCGACGCGGCACTGGTTCAGAAGGAGTTCGCCCACGGGACGGACGCGGCGTGCGCCGAGGTGGTCGATGTCGTCCGTGTCGCCGGGACGGAGCTGCATGAGGTGTTTCGTGGCCGCGACGATGTCCTGTCTCGTCAGGGTGCGGAGTTCCTCGTCGATGTCGAGGTTGAGGTGCTCGTTGATCTTGTAGCGGCCGACGAGGCCGAGGTCGTAGCGCTCGTTGTCGAAGAAGAGGTGCTGGAGCAGCCCCTTCGCCGTCTCGATGCTCGGGGAAGGATCGCCCTGGCGCATGCGCTTGTAGATCTCTTTGAGGGCGTCTTCGGTGTTTTTGGCTGGGTCGCGCGCCAGGCAGTTGATGATGTACGCCTGCTTGTTCGGGACGACGGCGAAGCTGGCGGACTTTACGCCGGCGGCCGTCATGGATTTCGCATGGCTCTCGGTCATGGAGATGAACGGCTCCACCACGACGCGCTTGTTTTCGTCGAGGATGGGCTCGTAGGTGTAGTAATCGGCGATGTTGTCGGCCTTCAGGAGCTGCGCCGGCGTCATCTTCTTCACTTCGTACATCGTGCGGACGATGTCTTCGTTGGAGCTCAGGACGCCCTGGTCAGCGTCTCTGTGGTCGTCGATGCCGCCGAGGGCGCGGAGGAACGTCGTGATGAGGAATTTGCGGCGTTTGCGCTTCCGGTCGAGGAAAATGTAAATCAGACCGTTGATGTCGAACTGGACTTCAAGCCAGGAACCGCGGTCCGGGATGATACGGTAGGAAAAGAGGTCTCTGCCGGTGGAGTGTTTGCGTTTTTCGAAGCAGATGCCGGGGGAACGGTGAAGCTGGCTGATGATGACGCGTTCCGCACCGTTGATGATGAAAGATCCGCGCGGGGTCATCATGGGGATCTCGCCGAGGAAGACGGATTCCGTGTTGACCACGTCCTTGTTCGTCAGTTTGAAATCGACATGAAGGGGCGCGGTGTAGGAGTCGCCGTCCTTGATGCAGTCGACGATCCCCTTTTTGGGTTTACCGATGTTGTAGGAGAGGAATTCGAGGGTGATGTTTTTGTCGATGCTAGTAACCGGAAACACATCCATGAAAATCTCCTGAAGCCCCTGCTTCAGGCGTTTTTCCGGAGGCGTGTCCAGCTGAAGGAAAGAAGCATACGAATCAAGCTGGATCCCGATAAGGTCCGGAATCTCAAGCACTTCTTCCAATTTTCCAAAGTTCAGTCGGTCAGGCATATTCCACCCTGTTCTTGGTTGAGAAGGCAAAAAATGTCACGGCAGAACCGTCTGCTGTGAAATCCGCGTCGCCCGTCACGGATTTAAACGAGGAAAGGACGGGGGACTCCCGTGAAGGGAATCCCGCCGTCAAAATGTACTTCATTCAAAGTGAAGTCATTACTTGACTTCGACTTTGGCGCCGGCGGCAGTGAGCTGCTCTTTGATCTTGTCGGCTTCTTCCTTGGAAGCGCCTTCCTTGACAGCCTTGGGGGCGCCTTCGACGAGTTCCTTGGCTTCCTTCAGGCCGAGGCCCGCGATCTCGCGGACGACCTTGATGACGGCGATCTTGTTGGCGCCGACATCGGAGAGGATGACGTCGAATTCGGTCTTTTCTTCCGCGGGAGCGGCGGCGGCAGCGGCGGGAGCCGCGGCGGCGACGGCGACCGGAGCAGCGGCGGAGACGCCGAGACGGTCTTCGAGAGCTTTGACGAGCTTGGAGAGCTCGAGGACGGAGAGTTTTTCAACGTAGGAGATGAACTGTTCCATTTCCTGCGACACTTCCACGTTAGCCTGTTCAGTCATTGTATGACCTCCATATGAGTTGAATTAAGAGTTTTCTTCGAGTTTGTTTTTGTAAGCGTTGATAACGTTGACGATGCTGGAAGCCTTGGCGTTCAGCACGCGGACGAGGCCGGTCGGGACAGCCACGAGGAGACCAAGCAGCTGAGCGCGCAGCGCGTCCTTGCCCGGGAGATCGGCGATCTCGATGACCTGCTGGGAAGTCAGGACTGTTCCATCGAAATAGCCGCCCTTGGCGGAGAGAACACCTTTGGTTTCGGAAGAGAAAGCCTTGATGGCTTTCGCAACCGGGCCGGCATCGCCCTTTCCGGAGATCATAGCCGTATCACCGGTGAGTTTGAATTCGGCGAGAGCGGTCAGGCCGTTGAGTTCCGCCATCTTGTTGATGAAGCGGTTCTTCAGCACGTGGCACTCCGCGCCGAGCGGCGCCAGTTGTTTTTTGAACGAGTCGACGTCTTTGACCTTCAGTCCTTTGTAGGTCACAAAGAACAGGTAATCGGAACCTGTAAGGAGGGCAGCGACGTCCTGTCCGAGCTGGATGCGTTCCTGTCTCATGCTGTCTCCTTCACCGATGCTTCGCGAATGTCGACCTTCACGCCGGGGGTCATCGTCGCACTGAGCGTGATCGACTGGATGTAGACACCCTTCGCGGAGGACGGTTTCGCTTTGATGAGAGCCTTGATGACCGCAACGGCGTTCTCGACGATGGCGTCAGCCTCGAACGAGAGTTTGCCGATCGGAACCTGCACGCAGGCGCCGCGGTCCGCACGGAATTCCGCACGGCCTGCCTTCGCCTCGCGGACCGCGTCGCCGATCTTCTCGGTGACGGTGCCGGTCTTCGGGTTCGGCATCAGGCCGCGGGGGCCGAGCTGACGGCCCAGCGGGCGGATCTGGGACATGGAAGAGGGAGTCGCGATGAGGACGTCGAAGTCAAGCCATCCGCCTTTGATCTTGGAGATGATGTCTTCGAATCCGACGAAGTTCGCTCCGGCGGCCTCGGCCTCCTGGCGGAACTTGTCGTCGTCCGCGATGACCACGACACGCACATCCTTGCCGGTACCGCGCGGAAGCGCCACGGCTCCGCGGACGGTCTGGTCGGTCTGCTTCGGGTCGACGCCGAGCTTGAATGCGATTTCGACGGTCTGGTCGAACTTCACGCTCGGGAGTTCCTTCAGCAGCGCGGCCGCTTCGGCCAGCGTGTAGCGTTTGAGCTTGTCATAACGCTCCAGCTGTGCTCTGTAAAGTTTGCTTCTTTTAGGCATCTACCACCTCGATACCCATGCTGCGGGCAGTTCCCTCGATGACGCGCATCGCGGCTTCCTCGCTTCGGGCGTTGATGTCTTTCTTTTTCATTTCCACGATCTGCTTGATCTGCGCGCGGGTGATCTTTCCGGCCGATTCGCGGCCGGGGTTGTGGGACCCGCTCGGGATGTTCGCCAGCTTCTTGATGAGCTCAGCAGCCGGCGGAGACTTCGTGACAAATGTGAAAGAACGATCCTGGTAGACGGTGATCACGACCGGAATGATCATCCCGGCCTGTGACTGAGTCGCAGCGTTAAACTGCTTGCAGAAGCCCATGATGTTCACGCCGGCCTGGCCGAGCGCGGGGCCCACCGGGGGCGACGGTTTCGCATCGCCGGCCGGAATCTGCAAACGGATTTCCGCAGTTACCTTTTTCGCCATTTCTGTCTCCACACCGCAAGCTGGTACGAACCGGCAGGTGTTCTTCCACCTTGCGGACTACGATATGTTTAGTGTTTTGTCCGGCCTGTGCGTCAATCTTCGCACGGACCGACCTGCCCAAACTCCAATTCAACAGGAGTATCCCGCTCAAAGATCGAAATCATCAGTTTGAGTTTCGCATGTTCGGGATCAACTTCGATGATCTTGCCGTCGGAACCGTTGAACACGCAGTCGCGGTCCTCGACGCGCACCCGGGCGCCGACCACGAGCCAGGTCGGCGGCGGCGGAAGCGTCGCGCCTTCCTTGGAGGTGTCGACCGTGTGAAGGAGGTCCTTCACTTCGTCGTTCGAAATCGGCATCGGATGCTCCGGGTCGCCCACGAAACGGGTCACGCCGGCGATGCCGCGCAGGAAGTACCACACGACCTCGTTGATGGTCTCGCCGTCTTCCTTGTAGAGGTCCATCCGCACGTAGATGTAGTTCGGATGGATCTTCGTCGTGACGATGCGTCCGGTCGCCCGGTCGATATACTTGCGGACGGGGATGAGGACCTCGTAGACGGGAACCGCGCCGGGCTCCTGCATGAGTTTCCCCTCGATCGCTTCCTTGACCTTGTTTTCGCGGCCGGTGCCGGTCTGGATGACGTACCACTGGCCTTTGCTGCGGTCAACAGGTTCGAGCTGCTTTTCTTCGTCTGTCTTCATGCGAATTCCCGGCCCCGGTTCAGAAAGAGGTTAAAAACGTGATGATGTGATAGAGGATCTGGTCGACTCCGGCGATGTAGGCGGAGGAGACCGCCATGACAACGAGCACGAGCACCGTGGACTCCAGGAGCTGTTCCCGGGTCGGCCAGGTGCACTTTCTCATCTCATCCATGGTCCGTTCAATGAAAGACCGTATTTTGCCGAAAAAACTGAGGTTGTTGTCCATAGCTTGCAAATGATTTCCGCGGCTTGCGCCGCCCGGATCCCCTGCGGGACCCGCTGCTCGAATCCTCTGTCGAAAATGAAATGGCAGGAGCGGAGAGTCTCGAACTCACGACCTGCGGTTTTGGAGACCGCTGCTCTACCAACTGAGCTACACTCCTGCGTAACGAACTGAAAATGTCACGGAACATCCGGACACCGGAGGGCGCGTCCGAAGAGCGCCCGCAGGGTCAGCGGCATTCCTTGTGAATGGTATGCTTCCGCTCAAACTTGCAGAACTTCTTGATCTCGAAACGGCCTGGAGTGTTTTTCTTCTCCTTGGTCGTCGTGTAGTTCCGGCGTTTGCACTCGGTGCATTCAAGAATGATGATTTCGCGCATGGCGGTTTCTGCTTTCTTCGTCCGAGGGCTGATTCATGCCGCCGGCCCACCCGGAGAGGGGAACCGGCGGCTGAAAACCGAACGGACGGAGTTTGATGTTACTCGGTGATCGTGTCCACGGTACCGGAGGCAACGGTGCGGCCGCCTTCGCGGATGGCGAAGCGCTGCTTTTCTTCCATGGCGATCGGGGCGATCAGCTCAACGGAGATGGTGACGTTGTCGCCGGGCATGACCATTTCGGTGCCTTCGGGGAGCGTGATGACGCCGGTCACGTCGGTCGTGCGGAAGTAGAACTGCGGACGATAGCCGTTCATGAACGGGGTCTTGCGGCCGCCTTCCTTGTCGGAGAGGACGTAGATCGTAGCCGTGAACTTCGTGTGCGGGGTGATGGAACCCGGCTTCGCGAGGACCTGGCCGCGCTGGACTTCTTCCTTCTTGGTGCCGCGGAGCAGGCAGCCGATGTTGTCGCCGGCCTGGCCCTGGTCGAGGCTCTTGCGGAACATTTCGACGCCGGTGACGGTCGTCTTGGCGGTTTCGTGGATACCGACGATTTCGACGGGGTCGCCGACCTTGACGATACCGCGTTCGACACGGCCGGTCACGACGGTGCCGCGGCCTTCAATGCTGAACACGTCTTCGATCGGCATGAGGAAGGGCTTGTCGATGTCGCGGACGGGATCCGGGATCCAGGTGTCGATGGCGTCCATGAGCTCCTGGATGCACTTGCAGGCGGGATCGTCGGGGCTGGTGGCCTTCAGGGCCGGGAAAGCGGCGCCCTTCACGATCGGGGTGTTGTCGCCGTCGAAGCCGTACTTGGAGAGGAGTTCGCGGACTTCCATTTCGATGAGCTCGACGAGCTCGGGGTCGGCGAGGTCCATCTTGTTGAGGAAAACGACGATGCGGGGCACGCCGACCTGCTTGGCGAGGAGGACGTGTTCCTTCGTCTGGGGCATGACGCCGTCGGCGCCGTCGATCACGAGGATCGCGCCGTCCATCTGGGCAGCGCCGGTGATCATGTTCTTGACGTAGTCGGCGTGGCCGGGGCAGTCGACGTGCGCATAGTGGCGGTTGTCGCTCTGGTATTCAACGTGGGAGGTGGCGATCGTCAGAATCTTGGTGGCGTCGCGGCGGCCCTGGGATTCGGAAGCCTTGGCAACCTGATCGTAGGGGATGTAGTCCGCAAGACCCTTCATGTTCTGCACATGGGTGATCGCAGCGGTAAGAGTGGTTTTGCCGTGGTCGACGTGACCGATGGTGCCGACGTTGACGTGCGGTTTCGTTCTTGCAAACGTTTCCTTTGCCATTTCCTGGTCTCCTTGGAGTTTTTCGGCAGTCTGCCGAATGTTCGATTTTGGTTATGTGTTTAAAGGTTAAGTCTGTATCATCCGGGGGAAAGTGGAGCCTACGCCCGGAATCGAACCGGGGACCTCATCCTTACCAAGGATGCGCTCTACCAGCTGAGCTACGTAGGCATCACACGTCACTACAACCGAAACTGAAGCTGAGAGCCCCTGTTTCGAAGCGTAATGAAAAGATAATATATCATGGATTCCGGGAAATGCAAGCTCTTTTCGATATTTTTTTCGGTTTTTTTCGTGTTTCCGGGCATCCGGACGAAAAAGCGAATCCCGCCTTCCCTGAATCCGGCCGACGAAACGGACCGGACTTTCGAAGCGCCGGCGTTACAGACATTCCGCTCCGCGGCGTTCTCAGAATCTCATGTCTGTCCGGGCGAACGAATTTCCCGGCAGGCATGAAAGCCTGAAAAAAATCCCGGGCCCTGCTGGAGAGCCCGGGAGAAAGTACAGAATCGAACTCAGTCCGAATTACTTTTTGTACTTGATCGCCGTGCCCATCAGCTTGACGGTGACGGTGTTGATACCGCAGATGCAGTTCATCTTGTAGTCGACGCGGACGTCGGTGATGTCGTTGGCATCAAGACCCTTGAGAGCCTCTTCGCGGAGGGACTCGAAGGAAGCATCGCCCAGATTGACGCAGGTGAAGAAGCTGGTGTAGGACTTCTCAGCGGAGACGCCGGACTTCACGACGGTGTAGTCAGCGCTGCTGACATCGCCGACGAGGGCGTTGACAGCGATGGTGGAGAAGAAGTTCGGGCCCATGGCGACGGGAGCGGGCATGCCGTTGTTGGCAGCGACGCCAGCGCAGCTGGTGACGATGGCGGCGGCGAGGATGGCGCCGGCAGCAAGGATCATCTTTTTCATTTGAGAGTGACCTTTCTATTGGAGGTTTGTGTAGTTTGGAAACCCGGACCCGAGTGGTCCAGGTTTTTAGCTTGCGGGAAATAATATAACGCGCATTTCTAACGTTGTCAAACGGTTTTTACGAAAAAAAAAGTAAAAAAAAGGAAAAAAAAGGAAAAAAACTGCAAACATGGATTTTTTCGCCTCAAAAATTATTAAGTGAAAACCACGCCGGAAAACCTGAGTTTCGTCTTCGCGTCTGTCCCCGGCGCCGCGGAAGGTCTTCGGATTTTCGCGGCATATCGGAACCGTGGGCGGGAAGAGCTTTCGTCCATTTCTGCGTTTTGAGCTTGACTTTTCGCTTCCGGCAGCCTATATTATGCAGGCAGTCAAGCGGACGCGGACCCGTTTCCCGCAAAACGCCGCATCAACTTCAAGGACAAATACAGTTCATGAATTCCCCCGAGGCCCAAGTCATAGAAAGTTATCTGATGGAGCGTGCACGCATGTTCGCACGCAATCCCGCGCATGCGACCTCGCGGGCTTTCTACGAGCTTTGGGAAAAACTCTGCTGTCCGCAACCGTTCCCCGTCTCGAAAAACACTCTGGTGCTGAACGGGACTCTGCTCCGTTTCCCCCGCCACCGCGGCACGGATGCCGAAGGTGTGTACTGCTGGGACGGGGAGGAGGGATGTCCGCGCCTGCGCGTGCGGACCGCCGAATGGGAAAAGAGTTACCTGATCCGCCTCCGGCACGACGGGGCGGCGCTGTGGGAGGAGCAGGAAACTGTCCGGCTCACGGGCGATGGCGCGGCGGAACTGGTCGACGCGATGCGGGAGATCGCCCGCATGATGAAGGAGGATGGGAAGGCCGCCGACCCCAAAGTCAAATTGAAGGAGCTTCACGAATACGCCGATCGCCTTGCGGATTATTTCCCGGACAGCGCAGTGAAAGCCATCCGCGCCCTTACGGCCCAGCAGGTGCACGAACTCATGCAGAGCGCGCTCGCCGACCTGGCGGGCGACGAACTCGACGACC
>JAEEGK010014255.1_pt1 | contig 17784 bp, 4 predicted proteins | sample 8958771 | NCBI WGS metagenome assembly JAEEGK01 (sample SAMN16246547, study PRJNA631951) | gut metagenome | biome: gut microbiome; feature: rumen; material: SC-attached | host: Bos | place: Iran: Karaj | collected 2018-10
TAAAAAAATTTCAAAAAAAGAAATAACATAACAATTAAAGAAAATGATATAATATAAATATTAATATATTAAAAATTAAACTAAAATATCTACTTATCGAGTAAAATCTTTATTATTATAATTAATAATAAATCTCCTATAACATCATAATTATCAAATAAATCATAAAAAAAATGAAAATTCAAAAAAATATTCTAAACTATTTAAAAACTGCATTAAAAATTTTTTATTAAAAAACTAAACAACCACTGAATATAAAAAAAATAAAAATCCAAAAAAATATATAAATCCAAAAAAATCATTTAAAAATTAAAAAAAAACCAAAATATAAAATAAAAAAATGATAAGTAATCCTCCAACAGGAAGAGTATATTTTTTCAAAACTGACAAGACAATAAAAAACAAATTTTCTCCAATATTAGAAATAAATTCAAATTTTGATACATTAAAATCAATAGTAATAGGGAGTGGAAGAGCGATTGGAATAACATCTCAAGATGAATTATTAGAATGGACATTTGATAAAAAAACTCAATCTTCAATAACTACGACTCCTCCATCAAATAAGCAATTAAAGCAAACAAAAAATGATTTTTTATTTCTTCTCTCAAAACCAGTATTTCAATTCAATAAATTGAAATTTAAATCAATTCTCTTAAATAAGACAATGTGTCTTGGATTAGATACAATGGGAAATGTGTTAGTATGGGGACAAAATAAAGAAGGTTTACTTGGTTTAGGATATGATGTAACGAGTGTAGATTCTCCAACAAAATTAGAAGGATTAAGTGAAATAAAGGAAATTTCTTTAAGTGATTTTCATGCTGTTTGCTTAAATAATAATGGACAAGGATTTAGTTGGGGTATTGGAAAATACGGTGAATTAGGTCTAGATAAATGTATTTATACTCCTACTCCACAAAGAATTAATAGTGACAATACTTATTCTAAAGTCTTTGCTGGTAATTTAATCACTTGCTTTATTGATTTAAATGGTCATTTTTCTTATTATGGAGTTATTATTAAACAGTTAAAAGGATATAATTCAAGTATTACTGTTAAAAATTTACTCAACGATCAAAATAATTTTGATAATAAAAGCTTGTTTTTAGAAAAAGATATTGCTGAGTTGGAAAATGAATTGTTTGAAAATATTATTATTGGAAATGGATTTATCGGGTTATTGAGTAAAAGAGGTTTGCTTTTTACTTTGGAATATTCTGATAAATTAACTATGCTTTATAGTAAATATTTCATTTATAGTATTGCTGTTTCTCATAATGAAATTTATGGTTTGTGTAAAGATGGTTATTCTAATAAAACTGTTAATGTTACTTCTAAAATACATGTTATGAATAATAATTCCATTGGGAAAAATTATTATTTATGTAAATGGTCTTCTAAATTTCCTGAAAAAGAAGTTTTTTCTGAAATTTGGACAACTACAATTTTCAAAATTACAGAAGAAATTCAAAATATTCAAAACATATCTTTATTAAGTTCTAATCAAAATAGAAGTTTAGTTTTATTAATTGAAAAAGAAGATAGACCAAATAATTTAAATAATTCTTTCTTTACTCCTTTAAACAAAAAATTACTGGATTCTTCAACAAATAATGATTTATCAATGGATAATTCAATGAATGTAACATATAATGAATTTCCAAACATTAAAAGAGTTTTCCCTGAAAATTTCCTTACCTATGATTCAGAATATGATGATTCATTCAATAAAAAATTTAAAAGAACAAAATCAAGAGTCAATGCAAATATATCTGGAATATTTATTGATAATTCAGCATATGGAAATTACAATTATTACACAAATAATACATTAAATAGAAGTAGATCATATTCCCCAAATTTAAATAAAACTTATAATACAAATACTTTTAATAGTGTTGTTGGTGGATTATCACAAATTGGGAAAAGCACTTATTTTCCAGGTTCAAATATGGGAAATTATAATTATAATACAAATACTAATTTATCTAATTTTAACACAAATAACAACTTATATACACCAAATAATAAATCATTAAATAAAAATGAAACTGGAGAAAACTATGACGAATCAGTAGATATGAAAGAAAAAGAATTAAATAATTATAAACAAGAAGTTGATAATATTATTAAAAATTTCAAAGAAAAACAAAGAGAACAAAAACAAAATTTACAACATAAATATGCAAGATCAACCGGTCATCATGTTATTTTTACAGGAGGAAATCAAACAAGGACAGCAGTTCAAAATGATCTTTTACATAATAGAGGACAATCAACTGATTTAAATTTATCCTTTAGTACTACTTCACCTAATATTGATAAAAGTAATATATCTGGAAATAAAATTATTATAAATAAAAATAGTAAATTAACTAAAGGATTATCTGTTGATACAAGTAATAATTTAGATGAACTTTTAAAAGATAATAGTAATATTATTAGAAATGATTTATATAGTGATACTGATGAAAATAATAATATTTTTAACAGAACAACAAGTGGAATAAATTTAAGTTATTTAAGTCCAAATCCAAATGCAAATATTTTGAATAAAAGATATGGTCCTAATATTAATATTGGAAATAATAATATGGCACATTCAACAAATATTTTAAGTAGAATGAATTTAATTGGAAATAATTCTAAAAGATTTAATACTGAAAGCAGTAGTAATGAATTATATAATTCAGGAAATAGAAGATTAATTGGTAGTAATTCTTTTGGTTTTATTAATAATAATGGAAAAAGAGTTAATTTCAGATTATCTGAAGATAATATGCATAATATTAGAGTAATTAAAACTTTAAGTGATAGTGATGAAGATAGAAGTAGATCTAAAGATAGAATTAAAAAAGACTTTGGTTTAGATGATATTAATCAATTAAAAATAAAAAAAACAAATAGTTATAGAATTCATGAAAATAATGAAGATAATGTTAAACTAAGAATGCAACAAAGATTAATAAGTTTAGATAAAATAAGGCAATTAGAAAAAAAAGGAAAAATTTTCAGTGAAGATGAATTAGAAAAACATTTAAATAACCCTCAAATTTTAGCAAATGATCCAAATGATATGTTATTTTATAAAAATATAGAACTTCAAAATAATCCAGAATTATATAACCAATTTACAGGTAAATTTAATCAAGAATATAATTTAAATTATCCTAAAAATAAAGGAAATAGTCAATTAAGTATAATAAATTTATCTGGAAAAGGAATTAACCCTGGAAATCAATATGCAAATAAAGAAGGATATATTGATAACAATGGAATTTTCCATATCTTTAGAGAAGGGAAAGGAATTAACGTTAATAAAGTTATTTCTGGTGGTTATGTAGATAATTCAGGTAATTTTTATCCTTATAATGATGATATAAATAATAATTATGAAAAAAATAATATTATTAATAAAGGTGGATTCATTGATGATAAAGGGATATTTCACTTTAATCAAAATCAACAAAATGAATTAATGAATAAAGAAGGTTTTATTGATAATGAAGGAAATTTTGTCAATTCTGAAGAAGGAAGTAATAATTTAGATAATAAAAGAGGTTATATTGATAATAAAGGAATGTATCATCCTTATGATAATAAAAATTCAAATTTCTTAGACAAAGGTGCTTATATTGATAATCAAGGAAATTTCTATCCTTATATAGGAAATAAAAATGATATTGTTATGAATAGAAGGGTATATAATGAGGGATATGAAATGAAAGATTACAGTGGGGAATATAGAAATAGAGATGGTGCTTTACAAACTGGTTTTATTCAAGATAAAGATGGAAATATAATAAATATGAAAGAGGGTATCAAGAAAGAAAATATGAGAATTCAAGGTTTTATCAGTGATAATATGAGTAATAGAGATTATACTAATAAAAATCAACATTATGTTCAAGGAAAAATGATTTACGAAGATGAAAACGACGATGATAATGTAAATATGAGAAGTGGAAAATTTTATGATAGTGATGAAGTTAATAAATATAGTAATAATAAGAAAATAAATATTCAGACTGGAGAATACTATGAGGGTGATTATGGAAATTATAATATTCATGCTAAAGATACATTTGGTAATAATAATTTTGTTTATAAAGATCAATATAGTGATAGAAATATTAAAAATATAAATACTGGGTCTTTTAGTAACGAAAATAGTGGAAGAAATAATATGAGTAGAAGAATGAAAAGTGACAGAGAAATTGAAGATTTAGCTAATTTTGCTGAAAGTCAAAGATTAAAAAAAAGTAGTCAAGATGAAAATAATTTATCAAATATAATAATAGATAATAATAATGAAAGTTATGTAAACGCTTATAATAGAAGTAAAATGAATGAAAGAGAAAATGAGAATCTAAACGAATATAAAAAAAAAATAGAAAAAGAAAATGAAAATTCATTGTACATAAATAAAGATTTTGATGAATTTATGAATGAGAATCCAGAAGTCGTTGAAAGAATTAAAAATAATAAGCAATTAAATGATATATTAGAAAATAATCCAGATTTTATAGAAAATATAAAGAATAATCCAAATTATATTGAAAATATTAAAAAGAATAATCCACAATTTAATGAATTTGTAAAGAAAAACCCTGAAATTATGAAAGTTTTACAAGAAAACCCAGAATATGTTGAAAATATTAAAAATAAACAACAATATGATAGAAGTGTTAAAAAAATTGAAGAATATAATGAATTTACTAAGAAAAATCCTGAATTTAAACATTTCATTAATAATAATCCTGAAGTTGTTGAAAGTATAAAGAATAATAGTCAATTAGATGATATTATTAAATCTAATCCAGATTTTATTGAAAATGTCAAAAATAACCCTCAATATATTGAAAATATGAAAAGAAATAATCCAGAATTTAATGAATTTGTTAAGAAAAATCCTGAAATAATTCAAGTCTTAAAAGAAAACCCAGAATATGTTGAAAATATTAAAATTAAACAAGAATCAGAAGAAAATATTAAAAAAATTGAAGAACATAATAATAATGTAAATATGAATCCATTAAATAATGAATATATGAAAACAAATAAAGAATTTCATCAATTTATGAATGAGAATCCAGAAGTCGTTGAAAATATAAAGAATAATGAACAATTAAATGATATATTAGAAAATAATCCAGATTTTATAGAAAATATAAAGAATAATCCAAATTATATTGAAAATATTAAAAAGAATAATCCACAATTTAATGAATTTGTAAAGAAAAATCCAGAAATTATGAAAGTTTTACAAGAAAACCCAGAATATGTTGAAAATATTAAAATTAAACAACAATATGATGAAAATATTAAAAAAGCTAATAAATATAATGATTTTGTCAAAAAGAATCCTGAATTTAAAGAATTTATAAATAAAAATAATAAAGTTGTAGAGAATATTCAACATAATAAACAATTAGATGATATTATTAAATCTAATCCAGATTTTATTGAAAATGTCAAAAATAACCCTCAATATATTGAAAATATGAAAAGAAATAATCCAGAATTTAATGAATTTGTTAAGAAAAACCCAGATATAATTCAAGTCTTAAAAGAAAATCCAGAATATGTCGAAAATATTAAAAATAAACAAGAATCAGAAGCTAATTTAAAAAAAGTCAAAGAATATAATGAAATAAAGAATAATATTCAATTCAATGAAAATATGAATTCTGAATATAATAATTTTGTAAGAAAAAATCCTGAATTTAATAAGTTTATTAATAATAATCCAGAAGTCGTTGAAAATATAAAGAATAATAGTCAATTAAATGAAATAATTAAAAATAATCCAGATTTCATTGAAAATATTAAGAATAATCCTGAATATATTGAAGATATGAAACAAGATCCACAATTTAAGGAATTAATGAAGAAAAATCCAGAAATTGTAGAAGTATTAAGAAATAACCCAGAATATGTTGAAAATATAAAGAATAAACAACAATGTGATGAAAATCTTGAAAAAATTAAACAATATAATGAATTTTCAAAGAAAAATCCTGAGTTTAATCAATTTATGAATGAGAATCCAGAAGTCGTTGAAAATATAAAGAATAATGATCAATTAAATGATATATTAGAAAATAATCCAGATTTTATAGAAAATATAAAGAATAATCCAAATTACATTGAAAATATTAAAAAGAATAATCCACAATTTAATGAATTTGTAAAGAAAAACCCTGAAATTATTGATGTATTAAAGAAGAATCCAGAATATATTGAAAATATTAAAAATAAACAAAAAGTTGAAGAAAATATGAAAAATACTATGAATAAACAAACTAATAAACAATCAGAATTTAAACAATTCATCAATAATAATAAGAGATTAGTAGAAAATATTAAGAATAATAGACAATTAGACGAAATTATTAAAAAGAACCCAGATTTAATTGAAAATATGAAATATAATCCACAATATATTGAAAATATGAAGAAAAATAATCCAGAATTCAATGAATTTATTAAGAAAAATCCAGAAATTATACAAGTTATGAAAAATAATCCTGAATTTATTGAAGATATTAAAAATAAACAACAATATGATGAATATGTTGAAAAAAATCCAGAATTTAATGAATTTATAGAAAATAATCCAGAAGTTGTTGAAAATATTAAGAATAATAGTCAATTAAATGAATTATTAGAAAATAATCCAGATTTTATAGAAAATATTAAGAATAACCCCGAATATATCGAAGATATGAAACAAGATCCACAATTTAAGGAATTAATGAAGAAAAATCCAGAAATTGTAGAAGTATTAAGAAATAACCCAGAATATGTTGAAAATATAAAGAATAAACAACAATATGATGAAAATTTAAATAAACCTATTGATTCTAATTCAAAGTTTTCTTCTTATGGAAAATATGTTCAATCTTCTTTGACTTCTCGTAAAAATAGTAAATATCAATCTTTTAAAAACCTCAGAAGTGCCTCTTATAGTGACAATGAAGGTTCAAGTGAGACATCTCAAAAAAAGAAAACAAGAAAGAAAAAATCTAAGAAAACTAACTTAATGATAAGAAAAAGAAATGCATTTGATTCATTATTAAATCCAAGTCATGAAAATAATATAGATGAAATATCATCTAATAATAATAGTATTCACACGATAACTTCTTCTATATTCAGAAAAAGAAATTATAATATTACTCAAAGTAATTTATCAGATGATTTCAATAATCCGAATGTCAATAGAAGAAAAAGTTATCAAGAAAATCAAAATAATAATGGAGTCAAATTTGATAAAAGATTACATTCAAAAAGTCAAGATATGGAAAATGATATTGATTCAAACCCTTATTTAGACAATAATTTAAGAGACACTTATTCAAATTTAAAATCAAATAATTTAGATAGTAATCAGAAAAATAGAAATTTAGGTAATTTAATTTCTGGAAATAGATCATCTCAAAATAGTGCCTTTAATAAAAAACATTATGATGATGATAAAAATCTAACAAATAAACAATATTCAGTAATGGGAACTTATAATTGGGAAAATGATGATGATGATGAACATACTGATAATATCCATAGTAAAAGTCAAATTCAATCAAGAACTCTTAAAAATAATGCTGCAAATTTAGATGATATTGAAAATTTCGCTTATAATTTAAGGAAAAATAAACCTAATAATAATCAAAATTTGAATGAAATGGATAATAATACTAAACATTTAGAAGATAATTTTAATAATATAATTAATGATATTAATAAGGATCATGCAAGTCCAACATTTAATGATTTTAATTCAAATAAAAAAGGAATATCATCAACTGAAAGTAACCAGAAATTACAAAATTCAAATAATAAAAATGAAGGAAATAATTTAGTAATGAGTAAAAATTCATCTGAATTATCTGTTAATTTCTCAAATCCAAATTTAAATCAAAATAATAATTTAAGAACATCAGAAAATAAAGATGATGCTTTAGCTTCAAAATATGGAACCAATTCATTATATAATATAACTAAGGGTAGTTCAAATAGAAATACAAATAATAATAATGTATTAAATAACACAAATTCATCTGCAAATTTCCCTTCTTTTGGTAATTCTCAAAGTCAAAGTAAAAATAATATCATAATAAATCCTCTTCAAAATTCAAATAATACTGTTTCAAAAGAAAATCAAAATAATAGTGGTACAGAAAGTGATTTAATGTTTTCATTTGATCCCAAGAAACAACAGAAAATACAGAATAAAATAAAAGGTCAAAATAGTAGTAGTAATAACAATGAAAAAAGTCAAAAAGATTTAGAAAAAATAGGTGAAGAAGATGATAGTAAAAGAATAAATGATTATTATAATAAAGATTATAATAATAATAAATTAATCAGAAATGTTGAAAATGATAGAGAATTTAAACAAGATATGAATATCCAAAATAATAAAAAATTATATGATAGAGAAATGAATTCAGAAAATATAGAAGAAGATAGAATTAAACAATCAAAAAATTCTTCCGCAAAAAAAGGAGATGAGTATGATAATTATGAAGATAATGAAAATTTAAGACAAAAAGGAGATAAAAATTCCAAGAAAAAAGCATTAAAAATTTCAATAGGTGACAACAGTCAAAATGAATATATTGAAGATAATAGTAAAAACTACTTAAATAATAATAGAAATAGAGATAAATCAAATGAAAATAAAGAAATAAGAAATCAACAGAAGAAAAATGATGATTATTCAAATGATACAGGAAGTTATGGTTCTTATTCTCCAAATGAACAAAAGAGAGATTCAGCAAATGTAAAACACAGAGATTCATCAAATAATTATAATAATGATGATTATTCTCATGGAAACAAAGTAATTCGCTCACTAAGAACTAAGGATATTGAAACATTAAGTGATGATAGTTTAAATGATTATAATTATAATAATGGAAAAAATAATTTAACATATACTGGAGCATATCATGGTAATAGAAATAGAAGTAAAAATAGTAATAATAATGAATCATCTTCTAATCAAAGAGATGATAATCACAGAAATAAAAAACATCATGAAAAGAAAGAAAATAATTATTCTCAAAATGAATCTTATTCAGATGAAGAAAATGATAATAATTCACAAAATAGAAAAGTAAATAAATTAGTTAAAAAACATAGTAAAAATAAAAATGAATATGAATATGATGAAAATAAAAATGTTAATTATACTGAAAGTAATAGCAATAAAAAAAGAAAGCATCATCATTCAAAGAAAAATAGTTATGAATCAAATTCAAGTAAAGGTTATCAATCAGAAGATTCAAATGATAATTATAGATATTCAAATAAAAAACCAGGAATTAAATTGCCAAGAAATCAAAACAAAGAAAATATTATAGATGATAATAATGAAAACAATCAAAAAGGAGATTATAAAGTTCAAACAGTAAAAGAAAAAATAGTTTCATCAACTAAAAATAATAATAGACCACCTCATCCAAATTTAGATTATCAAAATGATGAAAAAAATAATGATAATAATCAAGAAAAATATCCTAGAAAAAAACAAGATATAAGATATAATAGTGAAAATGTAAAGAATAAAAATGAAAAAATAAATAATAATAATAACTTTAATAAGGGTGGAAGTGCACAAGGAAGTAATAAAAATTTAATGGTAATAAGTCCAGAAGATACTTTTGGAATGAATGATTCTCAAGGAGAAAATAATATGAATAATAAATATAGAAAAACTGGAGATTTTTATAATGAAAATAATGATAATAATAATCTTAATAATAAATTACAAATTAAAATTGCAAATAATAATGGAGTGAATGATTATAATGAAGGAGAATATAATCCAAATCAAACTTCTAATCAAGTTAATGATCAACAAAAAATATTTACTCTAAAAGGAAATACAACAAGTGATAATATAACTATGACAAATCCAAGTAATCATCCTACTTTTAATGAAGAAAGAGGATCAAATAAATTTAATATAGTTTATAATAATAATAATAATAATAATACAAATACTAATAATAAAAAAAGTAATAATCAAAATAATGAAAATAATATTCAAAATGATTCTGGAGAAGAGATTTTCTATAAGAAAAATACAGTTGGTCATGATTATATTAAAAATCAAAATAAGTTAAATAATAATAAAAACTTAAATAGTAGAAATAATATGGGAAATAATAGTGAAGATCCTCAAAACAAAAAAAGAAGTGATCAAAAATCTTTTGAAAATTCATTAACTTCAAATAGGACAAGTAAAACAATGAAAATGGCAACTGAACCAGCATCAAATTATGAAGATTATAAATCTAGAAAATATAGGAATTATCCTAAAAAAATGGAAGATAATAATTCAAACTTAGTTAATTTACTTTCTGAAGAAAATAAAAATTTAAAGCATAACGAAAATGAAGATAATACGAATATTAAAATGGGAAATAATAATGAACAAAGAAATAGAAATCAAATGAATATTAAAATGGGAAATAATAATGATAATGAGCAAATAAGAAATAACCAAAATATTGTTATGGGAAATCAAAATAGAAATTATAATGAAAATGAACAAATAAAAAATAATATAATATTCCCAAAAAGTAAAATGAGTAATAATCCTGAAAATATTGAATCAAATAGAAATAATAATATTGTTATGGGAAATGCATTTAGAAATGATAATTATGATAGAAATAAAGCAATGAATTTAAGAGATAATTTAATTAGAATGAATGAAAAAAACTTTAAGCCAAATCAAAATTATAATAATAATAGTTATAGAAATACAGCAAGTAATCAATATGATAATTCTGGTAATACTTCAGGACAATATGGTAGTGCAGTTTTTGGAAGTTCTAATACAAGTTATAATCAATATAATCAAAAAATAAAAGGTAATAATAATATAAATGAATATGGAATTAATATGGGTGATGCTTTTGCAGAAAGATCAATTGGTATGAATAATAGAACTAATAATTTAAATTATGGAAACAGTAATTCTTATAATAATAATTCTAAAGAAATTTTAGATGATTTATATAATAATAATTTCAGTGGTAATCCTAGAGATTTAAAAGATAAATTTATTGCTATGAGATATTTAAATAAAGGAGTTAATAAATATTCTTTAGGATACTTTTCATATTTAGTTAAAAATTATATGATGAAATTAGCATATCTACAATGTATTGATAATATATATAAATATGAGATATTTAGAGAGAAGAAATATGGAATAAAGATTTTATTTAGATTAATGAAAAAGAGAATTATTTTTTATAAAATAAAATTCTTCCACAGATATAATAAAATTTATAAATTTTTACTCAAGCATAAAAAAGAAAAGTAATAATAAAGAATTAAATATATAATTTTTATTTTTTATTTTTATTTATATAACTAAATATATTTATCTAAATACTTTAATTAATAATAATATAAAAAATTATATTTTTATGATATTTTAATGATTGTATGTAAATTTTAATCCAAAGATAATATTTATTTTATTTTCCATAAATAAATAAGAATGAATGTTTACATTATCCTTTTTACAAAAAAGATCACAATTAATAAGATTTAAAATTTGAAAATTTAAAGATTAATCTCATTTTAAAAACCCTCATTTTTGAAAAATATCTCTTTAGTAAGTACTTCATGATGATAATCTAAAATTAGACAAATGAACAATAAGATTATTCTTAAAATATTATTATCAACATTTATATTCAAATCCTTAAAATAAGATTATTATTAAAATTATCTATATCATAATTTTTATCAATTTTCCCCAATGAATACTCCTTAATTATTCACATTCACTTATAAAAGATATTTTTGAAACTTTATGAAAATAGTGAGCTCTTTTTTCTTTTTTCAATTTGACAAATTTTTAATGATTTAATTAATTAAAGAACCTAAAATAATGGTTTTACTGAAATCTAAAACTAAAGTAAAACTTATAATTTGAAGGAATTAAATATTTAACTCAAAAGTAAAAGCCCTTCTAATATAATTTTCCTCTTTTTTTTTAACATGTGGTAAAAAAATGAATTTAATAAATATTTAAAGATGATGGTAAATCATAAGAAATATTAAAACATCTTCCAATTTAAATTTAAAGTAAAAGAGGATTATAATTAAATTTACCTAATAATTAAAACAAAAAGTTCATATATTTTATATATAATTAAATTCATAATTGAACTTTCTACTCTTACTTAAAAACTTTAAAACTTCAAAATTAAAAGAAAATTTTATTTTATTTTGATGAAATTTAATTGGATTAAAATTTAAAAAATTTTTTACAATTAAAAAAATTTAATATTATTTCCCAATTTTATTTAATAAATTATATTTATGCTCTCAAAATTAAAATCCCAATGATATAAAATATCACAAAATATTTAATCTTTTTATTTTTTTAATTAGTATTTTTATAACAACCAAATATAATTTGGTGCATTAAATTCAGTATCATTCATAAAATAGGATCTTTTATAATTATAAACAATCAACCATCTTATATAACTTTTGGTAATTTATTACAACGACTATATCTTCTATATTTTACTCATTTTGTTTAAAAAAAGATATTCTTTAAAATATCATTTGTAATTGCTGTTTTCTTACATTTTATTCTCCTAACAATATTATTTTTTTGTTGATGGAATTGGTTCATTATTCAAATTAAAAATAAACAATGTTGAAAATATATTTGAATTAAAAAATCTGGAGTTTAAAAGTGTTTTCTTTCATTGTATTGAAGGAAAATATTAGTTTTTATCAAATATTATCAATATTATTCGTTTTTATTAACAATCAAAATAAAGAAATAGTTCACAACAACAAATATTGACACAAAAAATTTATAAATCAATCAATAATTAATTAAATGATAGTATAACTTCAAAAACCAGATAAAAATAATTATTGTATTTAGAAAATATTCTAATTTTATCTCATAATATTAAATTTTTGATTTTATAAATATAAAATTAATTTTCTATTATCATTTAATGCTTAACATTTATAGAAATGTTTAATATTTTTTATAACTATATTTTTATGAATTAATTTAAAAAAATTTTCTCATTAATTATTGAACCCTTTAAGAAATTGAATGCAATTTGGAGTGTTTACTTGGTATATTCTAAATTAATATTATTTTGTTTAAAAATCTTTTTATATTTATATTATCATTTAAATCAAATGGGGATTTTGGAACTGTTTTTGTTTATTGTTCCATAAACTTTTCCTTTAACATATTCTTTGTTATTCCATAAAATTTTATCTTATATATTCCTGATTTACAACATATATTGTCATTAAAATCTTATTGAATAAGAAAAAATATATAAACAAAAAGAATACATAAAACATTTATAAAAACAATATATAATACTAATTTATATATTTGAAAATCTTATTCATTTTAAGTTTTCTTTTTGATTTTGGGAAATTTAAGTGTTTTTTTCACAGTATATAAAAATATTAAAAAAAAAATATCAATATTTTTTTAAATGATAATCTTTTAGAATCATAATAGTGATTTTATAACATTTTTTTCCCATTCCAAAAATTAAATTTAGGAGTTCTTTGTAATTAATTATAATACATTTCATTATATAAAAATACCAAAAAATTCTTTATTTTAATTCGTTTCTCCTTCTAAACTTTTAATTTCAATCTATAACTTCTTTCATTTTTAAGATTTGATAATTAATGGATTAAATCTTCACTTTACTTAAATATTCTTGGAAAAAGAGTCCAAATTTGAATTTAACAAATTTTCTTTTATTTTTTTTATATCAATTATTCAAAGTTGTTCTTGTTATTTATTCCATTATCTTTTAATCCTTTTTTATCATTGTATATATTAATATAAATAAAAATGTGCCTATCTTTGATGTTATCATAATTGGAGAAAATGAATAAAAATTAATATTTTTCTTTTATAAAAGATACAATGAGTTTTTTTAGAGAGTTTTGGAAAGTCATGTTATTTAATTTTATTTTGTTTTTATTAAATTACTTAGAAATTTTTGTTTGATCATAAATCTTGATTTGGTTCTCTTTGAGTTTTTAATTTTTTAATCAATTTTTTTATTTTTATAATATTTAAAATTTTGAAAGTGTGTTTTGGTTGTTGAAACTATTTTCTATTTTTGTATCACCGCTTTTTTAATAACATTTAATTCTTTGATCATTAGATTTTTTTATATAACTTTCTCCAGTGTTATTTAGTTTTCTGAATTGGATGAACTGAAGATTAATGAAGGAAAAGTTTTAGAAGTGAGTGAAAATATTGTTTATTATTTTTATATTGAATTAATTTTATCTCTATTATTTATATTATTTTCATATCTTATTTACTTTAAATTTGCTTTAATTATTTCTGTCTCTATTACAATATATAATATATTTACTTTTTTGAAAGGGAGTTATAAATTGGATTTTAGAATAGGAGATGTTTTACATAATAAAAAAATATATGATAAAGAAAGTTTTAAATATTTGCAATTTATGTAATTCTTTTCATTTTATCTTTTATTAAAATTTCATTAAATATATTACACTTCCTATTTGAAGCTCATTTTCATGATTTAGAAAATTACTAATTAAATTATATTTAAATGATAATTTTATTATATAAATAAAAGTATATAATAGAAATGTCCATTTCTAAACTATTTAACACCAAATATAATAATGAATTATGATTGAAAACTATAATTTGATAATGAAAGGGATAGATACTTAAAACTATTATATAAATTGAAATAGTAATTATTTAAATTGAAATCAAATTCAAAATAATAGAATTTTAAAAGGAATTTATTATATTTAAAAGAAGAAGAATCTATAAATAGATTTCAATTTTATTCTAAAAAAAAAGAATAAAAATATTGGTGAAGAATATAAATGAAAATCTTTAGAATTAAATTATTGATTTTTCTTTTAAAAAATTTTCATGAATATTAGGTAAATTTATTTATAAAACATAGGATATTCTTTAGGAAACATTAATAGTATGTTTCATTTTGGTTATAAAAAAATATATATAATAAGAAAAATTTTCATAATTTTTATTTATATCGATAAAAATAAATAAATTAAAAAAATCATTTAAAATTTGTTGAATGAATATTTCTTCAAATAAAAATATATTTAAAAAATAATACAATATAGAAAAATCTCTTTCAATTAAGAATTTTAACAACATCCTTTTTTCTTATTGGATTTTGTTACATTTTCTTTCTTTAACTGAACTCCTTTATTATCTTTATTTTTATTGACATAATTATTATTAATATTTTTAACATTTCCTATAGTTTCAATATATTTCTTAGTTAATAATTCTATTAACTGAGAAATAGCTTCATTATTTTTAGCAGTTGTTTCCTTAAAAATAGCACCAATAGATTCAGCATATTCTTTTCCTTCTTCAGTTTTAACTTGTTCATCTTCATATAAATCACATTTATTCCCAGCAATACCAATTATAATATTTTTACCTAATGAAGTTGTAATATAAGTATACCAATAATTTTTTAATTCATTAAATGTATCTTTTTGAGTTATATCATATACTAAAAGAGCAATTTTTGAATTTTTAACGAACATTTGATTTATTGTTCTATATTGTTCTTGACCACATGTATCCCATATATTTAATTTTATTTTTCTATCTTCTATAGCAATTTCTTTTGTTATTGTGTCATAACCGACTGTTGCTATTTTTTCTTCTGAAAATGTATTATCTATATATTGTTTTATTAAACTTGTTTTTCCTACATTTGTTTCTCCTACTACAATTAATTTTGCTTCTTCTAGTTTTTCCATTTTTGTATTTTTAATAAAAAGATAAAAGATTTTTTCAAATTAATATATAAATATTCTATTTAATTAAAAAGAAATTAATTTTTATTTCATTTGAAAATTACAACACACAGTGATAAATGAAATTTGAAACAAAACAATAAAAATAAAGAAATATTGAAAATCTTTCTATTAATATTTCAAATAAATTAAACAAAATTATAGGGTTAAAATTAATAAAATCGTTCATTAAGAAAAAAAACAATTAGAAATTCTTAGAAATAAAAAATCAACTTTCATTTATACTTGATGTAGAAAATAATTTATAAAAAAATTCAATAATGAAATAAATAAATATAACTTATTTTTATATTAAAAAAGAAGTTTATAAAAATATTAACTAAATAAATTATAAATGAACTACAAATAATTGGTTTTTATATTATAAATAATGGATTATGAAATTATTTTAACATCTTATATTACTGAAGATGAATTATTAACTTTTTTTTTTCGAAGATATTTTCCCAAGAAATAAAAATAAAAAATGAATCGATTTGGATTTAATTAAACAAATATTTGTATGTTTCATAATACCATGTTGTTAGATATAAAAAAATCATTAATGATTTAAAAGAATATTATAATCATTTTTTATTAACATTTTTTAGAAAAGATAATCAAAATTATTTTTCTATTAATGTATTAATACATTTATTTATAATAAATAAAATTCTGAAAAATTATTAAATGAATATTCATAAATTTCTTTAAAACAATCTTTTTTTATTTCTATTAAAACTTTATAGAAAAAAAGTAACCGATTCTATTCTTTAAAATGTATATTTAAAAGAGTATTTCTTGGAACAAATATCAAAACTTTAATAAAAAAGGAAAATTTAGGAAATATATTTATTCATCTTTACATTCAAAAAGTCATTAAATAATATTTTAGACGGTTTATATCAAAAATCAATGGCTTTTCTAGATAAAAAATAAGACATTTTTTATTTACATTTATTTCTGAATGTTAAACAATTATTTAATAAAGAAAAAAAGCGAAATAAATGAGTAAGATTAGAACTTTAATATATAACATTTAATATTTAATAAATGACATTTCAGGAGAAAATGGTATACTCCTTTAAGAATATATATTTATTAAAAAAATACATATGAAATTATTTCAAGCCCAAACCATTTTAAATTCTTATGATGATATTGAAGAAAGATTCAATTTCTTATGAAGGAACAAAAAGAATAAATAATCAAATATACTTAAGCTATTAAAAGGATGCTTGAGTTTAGATGAATAAAATATTAAATAAAATGCTAATATTTTTTAATGTAAATTGATAAAATTAGTTTTTTCCTATTTTTCATTAGTTGAAATTAATAAATAAGATTTATTACTTAAGATATTATTGTTGTTTAATTTTTTACTATTTTATTAATTATGAAATTATATCTTTATATTTGTTAGTCAAAATGTTGACTTTTTTATCATAAGATGTTTCAATAAAATTATCATTATTTAAAAAATAATGAATATTCTTCAAATAATATCATCATACCCTAAAACCTAATTTATAAAAAGTTTTATTATTAGATTAGAATAAGTTATAATTTATTTTTTTTAAAAATTTTTCATTAATTTCATTATTATTTTCTTGTTTTCCATTTACTATTATTCGAATGATAGTTTATCTCCTCAGATTCTTGTTATTTAATTTAAAGCAAATATATTATTTAATAATTTTCCGATGATTGACTTACATAAAAATTATTTCCCATGAAAATTATTCTTATTGATTTCTATTATAATATGTATATGATATAATTGTTTGGTTTTTAATTTTGATATATATGTTATTTTTATTTTTTCATATTATTTAGAATATTTATTTAATTGCTGATTTTTTTTTTTTTTGATAATTATTTTTTTTTTTTTTTTTTTTTTTT
>JAEEGK010014258.1_pt1 | contig 17782 bp, 7 predicted proteins | sample 8958771 | NCBI WGS metagenome assembly JAEEGK01 (sample SAMN16246547, study PRJNA631951) | gut metagenome | biome: gut microbiome; feature: rumen; material: SC-attached | host: Bos | place: Iran: Karaj | collected 2018-10
TCTCAGCTGCACCGGTGTCGGCACCATCAAAGTTGAAGAGGTTTTGATCAATGGACCAACTAGGATTCTTGCCACTCTGGCCGCCGTTCATACCCTTGATTGTCTGGCCGCTCTTGCCACAGTTGACAAAGATGTTCTTCGATAAGATATACTTCAGCCAAGTCTGGTTGCTCTGGCGATGAGAGAAGAAGTTCTTTCCAGAGGCAAGATTGTACATCGTATTATATGCTATATCAAATGTCTGGGTTGCATCTTCTTTATATTCCGTGACCTTCTGACCACCTTGTGAGCTGTAGAATGACTTTGTGGTAGCTGTAGGTGCATAGAATGTAGAAAACCAGATTTGCGTGTATAGTGCCGTGCTTCCCTTCGTGAAGTCGATGGTTGTGGCATCACCGGCCTGCTCGATGAGACAGTCCTCAATATGGAATCTCGTGAAAGCATAATTCTTACTGTTGCTGAAGAACAGAGATTTCTTCAGGCCTTTCACGGTTATATCTAACAATTTAAATTCTACCTCTGTCCATTCTGTAGGATTATCTAAAGTAGCCATCTCAATCATATTGCCTTCCAGACCAGAAGCATCGATAATAGTGGTTTTGTAACCCACAATGCTGATATCTTTATATGCGATAATCGTTTTGCTGATGGTGTAGGAAGCATTATCGGCAAGACGAATTGTGATTTTACCCACAACGTTACCGGCATCGGTCACTTCCTTAACCTTGGCTGCATAAGCTTCATAGATGTCAGTGCCGTCGGCAGGTTCTACGATGATTTCTACAACCTCGGGCTCAACGACCGGGGCCTTGATAAGCTCAATCTGGGTGATTGTTGCCTCGGGATTATTGACAACTACTGATGCGCTACCTGTGTTAATCAGGTTGGCGGCTTCTTCGGTAGCTATAGTGAATTCCACGGTGGGATTGACCCAGTCGTTAGCCACGGTGATACTACCAGTTGGGAAATCTTGCCATTTGTATTCTTTGTCGTTGTAGTTCAAACCAACCCAGCTGACAGCATCCTTGGTGACGCGGATGATGTCGCCCACCTGTACACCGGTGAAATCGTTGGCATTTGTGAAGTGGCAACTGTTAATTGTCACATTGCCTTTCAACTCGCCTACCCAGATGCTCTCGTCGGAGCCGCTGTAAGCGCTTTCTACGGCTACCTTCTTCACCTGGAACTTTGTGCCGTTCAGGGCCAGGCCATACTGCTTTATATAGCGGAGCATGTCGCCCGTGATGATGAACGAGTGTACGTAGTTGCCATCCTGCTTCAGAGGCTCACCGTTTTCCAGGTTCTTCCAGTTGTTAGCGTCTTGAAGTGCTACCTGATAACTCCAGTTACTCGGAGCTGCACCTACGGGAGCCCCGAGAATACCGATATTAATCTTATCGCCCACCTTCACAGAAGCGAAGTTCTCTGCAGGAATGATGACGCTCTTTTCGTTGCTCCAATCTACGTCGTAGGCTTCCTCGCTGCTCCAGATCACGGTGCCGGGAACTTCGAGTTCGGCGGGAGCATCTTCATCGGCAAATGTGACGATGATCTTGGCGATACGACGATGACCGGTTGTTCCGTCAATAGTGAAATAGACAGAGGTTCCTCCGGCTACTCCGTTTGTCCATACGCCATCGGCAAATTCTCCGTAAGCGGGGATGATAGCATTGTCTTTGTCGTCGCTTCCAAATACGAATTCAATCTTCGACATTTTCTTTTCAGCAAGAATGGTAATCTTGCCGCCTCCATAGACGCGTACAGCCTGGCCAGTATTATACCATTTCGGAGTATTCGTGTTCGTGCCTTTGTCGAATGCTACAGTCACACCGTTTTCAGTAACCTCTGTGACTTCTTCCTGATTGGCATATCCATTATCGGTAAAGTCAACCGTTACGGCATCTGAAGCAGGTTTTTGTGCACCGCATCTTTCACAAATGCCATCGCCATCGTACATGTGGCCAAGAGCAGGAATGGTCTTTGTCTCTCTCGACAGCTCCTCGCCGCATACTGAACAATAGACCACCTCGTCGTAGCTGCCGTCTACTGTACATGTGGCAGGATTCTCGTTCTCCCTGACTGCACTGGCAGGAGTATGTTCGTGGGCTGTTTCAGCACGGCTAATCACCAGTTTCGTGATGAAAAGGTTTGTACCTGTAGAACCACGCGTCAGCTTAATGGTCTTGCTGCCAGCATTTCCAGCGGCAACGGTGATGGTCTTAGTGATAGGCGCACCAGCCGGTTCCAATCCTAAGTTCGACTCGTCTGTATAATCGCCAGAGTCAATGGCATCGCCTTTCTCAAACACTACATATGCAGAAGATTTGCTAGCGCTTGTCTTACTGGTGAATGCAGTGATGGCGATTTCATCGCCTTCAGCCAATTCCTCGTTAAGCGTAATAAGCATGTAGCCAGCATTAGCAGTTCCATCGGTATCGCCGATATTGGCCTTCTTGCCATTCAGGCACATGGTAAAATAACCTTTTTGTGGGTAATTGAGCCTTGAGGGGTCATTACCGTTCTCGTAAGTGGCAGTACCGCCCGTTTCCACAATGGTTCCGTCTGGGCTTTCCCAGGAATAGAGCACTGTGGGATCACCTGAAGCCCTTGTTGTCTGGTAGGCGAATGCCACTACAGACAGTAAAGCAAGAGCAAACAAAGTAAATTTCTTCTTCATGTCTTTTTGTTTTTAAGTTAATAAATATAATATTAGTAATAATCTCTTGTTCTTAGGTTGTATTGCCACTGGTAAGTAGTTAAACTATATAGTTGGGGCAAAATTAATAAATATTTCTGAATGAAGCAATTTTTTTCGAAAAAAAAACCGGTTACTCCACATTATTTATAAAAAACAACCCTCCCCGAAGGGAGGGGAATGGGAGAGGAGGGTTTATTTCACCAGCAGTTTCTTGCCGTTGCTGATATACAGGCCGGCAATGGCAGGCTTCTGGTTCAGGCGGATGCCCTGTATGGTGAACCATCCGTTGGCCATCTCTGCCTGAGCAGCGGCCTGAAGGTTCTGAATGCCAGTGGGCACGATGTCGATGCGCTCGCCCATGAGCGAATTGAGATAGATTTCCAGTGCGGTGTATCCCTCGGCCGAAGCCACGCGTGCCCCGTCGGCAGCATCGTTGGGATTGAACCCGTTTGCCTTTTCCCAAGCATCGGGCATACCGTCGTGGTCGGTATCGGCCGGTGCTGTTCCACCGTCGTATGAGATATAACCCTCGGTCTGGAACTGCGAGTCAATGATTCCCTTCTTGCCCTCGCTGCCGGTGTAGGTGGTGGCGCCGTTGCGCAGTTCGTTGATGAGCCGCTGTTCCACACGGTCGCGTTTGATGGTTCCCACCCGGTCGAGCACATGGGCGAAGGCTGCATCGGCGTCCTCGGTGGGCGTCTGATAAACCTCGTAGTCGTAGACGAGTGCCGCCGACTGGTAATAGCCTTTCTGGTTGAGCAGCTCGTCGCTCTTCAGTTGCGAGATGGTGTACTTCGTGTTGTTGTGCACGCCCTGCCAGTTGTCGGCCGTTGCCGTAGCGTTGCCCTCCATTTTGTTGCCCTCGAAATACCAGCGCGACGGTCCAGTTGAGGTCTTTTTGTCACGATGTTCCGAGATGGAGATGAACACGCTGCCAGAAGGTGTTGCGGGGCCTGGCTTGTAGTAGTTGCCGATAAAGTTGCAGAAATGGATGCTGTTGGTGGCTTCGCTCTCTCCGCCATAGCATGAGTTCCAGCGTCCCCAGTTGTAGTTCACATTGTTGTAGTACTCCAGGAAGACGCGTCGGTCGCCGCCGTCGTTGCTGGCACCATTGATGCGGCACGAGCGCGAGTCGTTGTGAATCAGCAGGTTGTGGTGATAGGTTGCCGGCGAGCCGCCCCATTGCGAGCCGTAGCCACGAGCCCCTTTGGGATGTCCGGCAGCACGCAGTCCTTCGTGGACAATCGTCCATTGCACGGTGGTGAAGTGATTGTCGTACATCGTCATGTTCTCCTCGCCGCTCCATCCGAAGCAGCAATGGTCTATGATGATGTTCTGTCCGTTCTCGATGCCGATGCTTCCGCCGTCGATGAACTGGTCATTGTCGGTCTTGCCCAGTCGTCCGCGGATATTGCGGATAATCAGGTTATTGCTGCCGCCCAGGTTCAGCTTGGCACCGCGATAGAGGATGCCGTCGCCGGGAGCCGTCTGTCCGGCAATGGTGACGTTTGTCAGCTTGGCGCGGATATCGCTCTCCAGCTTGATGATACCACCCACGCGGAACACGATGGTGGCGTTTTCTTTTCCGGCCTCGGTCAGCGCCCAGCGCAGCGAGCCCTCGCCGCTGTCGTTCAGATTGGTCACCTCGACCACCTTTCCGCCGCGTCCGCCCGATGCCAGTTTGCCGAAACCGCGTGCCGTGGGGAAGGCCAGCAGTCCGCCTTCCTGTGCTGTGTAGTCTTCGATGGCGGGCACAGCGCTGTGGCTGGCAATCACCTCTTCGGGATTGTAGTCGGTGGTGTTGCCGGTGCGTTCTTTAAAGGCTTGGTCAACGGCCGCCCAGTTCATGTGGGCGGCATAGTCGGCTTCGTCTACTTGTCGTCCCCAGCTGATGCGGTTGCTGGTGTCAACGAGGTTTCCATTTCCATCCACACTCTTGTATTCAGCGAAATATGAGTTGGCACCATCGTTGCTGCCCATCTTTACCCAGCCGGCCTTGTTGATGGCATCGCCGAGATTACAGTTCAGGAAAATGCTGCCGCAATTCTTCTCGCCCCATGGGCGGCCCAGATAGGAACCTCCAGCGGTGGCCGCTCCGGAACGCGTCACCGTGCAGTTGTTGAACACAAAGCCCAGGAAAATGCTGACGGGCGAGCCCGACAGTTTGGTATTGATGCGCACGTCAACGTCTTCGGGTGCCGTGATATAGCCGTTTCCCACGAGATTCAGCTGACAGTTCTCGAACCAGCAGGTGCCTCCGGCATAGATGAAGTCGGTGCAGCCTTCCACCAGGCATTCCTTATAATACGAGCGTGTGCCCTTCTTTGTGCGGTGGGTGTCCTGATATCCCTTGAAAGCGCAATGATAGAAAGTCTGACGGTCGCCTGCCACATAGATGGCCAGTGCCTGGGCGCCTTCCTTGCCCGTAGTGTTCTGGAAGGTGATGTTCTCGGCATAGAAGTCGGAGGCATAGATGCTCATGGCCGGTGTCTGGTCGAATGTGTAGCCCGCAGCCATTCCCTTAGAAGAGGAAATCACCGTGCCGTCGCGACTTTCGCCGATAATCGACAGCCGCTTCGTTGAGCTCTTGCTCTTCGAACCGATGTTCACGTTCTCGGCATAGGTGCCGTTCTTGATGAAGATCGTGGTCTCGGCATTGTCGGGAGCCGCATCCACGGCAGCCTGTATGGTGGCATAGTCGCCGTTGCCGCTGGCATCGACGGTTATTGTGTTTTGGGCGCTGGCACCTGCCACGAGCCCCAGCATCAAACAGATGCAGAAAAGTTTGTTATTCATGTTGCAACAATCCTGGTTTTAAGAAAGGACGCGCAAGACGGCATTTTGTAATCGTTTTTTTCGGGATGGCGGGATGACGGGATGGCGATATAACGCCATTTCGGCATTTCGTTCTGCCGCCAATTCTTTAATTTATTTTCCTTGTTCCGTTGCAATTGGGATAGTCGCTGCAGCTCCAGAATTCCTTGCCCGAATTGATGCCTTTTTTGGCCATGCGCTTTATCATGGGCTTGCCGCAAAGAGGACATTTGGGCGCATCGGACTGTACACTTTTCTGAGTGCGGAAGGCCAGACGCTCGGCAGTGAGTCCCTCGGTGAATCCTCCCTCTGCCTTGAACGTCTCTAACTGGCGCTCTATCTGGCGGCCTATCATCAGGATAAGACGGTGGCATAGGATGAGCAGGCTGTTGGCGACGACGAGTGAATCGCCGCTGTTGAGCCATTGGTCGAACTTATGCTTTTGTGCCAGAATGTGAATACTGCTTTTGTGTTGAACGTCATCGTTATAGTTGGACTGGTCAAGACGGACGTTGTAAACAGCCTGATACTCAGGGGAATGAACCGACCAGGGAACGTTCTCCTGACGCAGGAGCCAGTTGAGGTAATCGTTGGTCAGCTCAGCAAGGCTGGCCCGTGCCACGTCTGTCAGTTTCATCTCTGTTTCCTTCGAAGTGGAGTGACGCGAGTTTCCCTCGGCAATATTGGCCGGCACTGAGCGTGCAGCCTGCGTCATTTGGTCGAACTGGCGGCCGCAAGGGTCATTGGAACGGTTCAGGAAGCGCATGCAGAAGTCCTGTGTGGCCAGCTGAATCACGTTTGCCAGCACCCATGTGTCAAGCCAGTAATATCCAAAGCGGTTGATTTCCATAGTGTAGTTTTTTTGATTTTTCTTTTTTTCGGGATGGCGTCATACCGGCATGTCGTCATGCCGACATTTCGACATCCCGCTCATTTTCGCCTGCAAATATAGTGAAAATTTCATTAAATAAATGGCATGCAGCATGATTTTCCTATTGCATTATTTTCTTTTTATGTACTTTTGTCATCAAATATTTATCAAAACCATTGAAGATGAAAGAGAAACTGATAAATATCTTGCGACTATTGCTGCGCAGTCCGCGGGAATTCCCCGTGGAGGCCGCCATGGGACTGGCCTTCTTTGCCATAGCCGCCTGGCATACAGGGCATAACGAATGGGACGAAGTGCTGCACCAATCGGTGAGCGGCGTTAATGCCGATATCCTTCCGCTGTTCGTGCCCCTGCTGGTGCTGACCTTCTGGCTGCACAAGGTGAACCGCTGGGCATACGTGGCTTCGGGATTCCTTTTCCTGCCGCTGATGGCGCTCAACCTGAAACCTTTCCTCATGACCTATGGTTTCGGCTTCACCTATGTGCTGGCGGGCATCCTGCTACTGGTGAGCGTCAGGCGTATGGACAACCGCAGTTTTGCCGCCCATGCCCTGCACGTGGTGACGCAACTGTTCTTCGGACTCGTCATCGCAGGCATCATCACGGCGGCCCTTCTGGCCATCTTCGCTTCCTTCTTCTATATTTTCGGCATCAAAGAACCTGATAATTTCTACATCTACCTATGGGAGTTCGTGTGGTTCTTCATTGCCCCGCAGGTGTGCTGCACGCTGATTACTCAGGGCGAAGACGAGGTGAACGAGCCAGCCCGGGTGCTGCAGCTTATCCTGAACTTCATCCTTTCGCCGGCCATCATCATCTACACCGTCATCCTGTATGCCTATTTCATCAGGATTGTCCTGGAATGGGACTTGCCCAAGGGCGGCGTGGCCTGGATGGTGATGGGCTTTGTGACGGTGGCGATGGCGGGCCGACTGATGCAGTATGTGCTCAAGCAGCACTATTACGACTGGTTCTACCGCAACTTCACGTGGATTGCCATTCCGCCGCTCATCCTCTACTGGATAGGCTCTATTTATCGCATCCGCCTCTACAGCTTTACCGAAAGCCGCTTCTACCTGATGATTGCAGGCGTGCTGATGACGCTCTTCGTGCTGATGCTGCTTTGGAAGCGCTCACGCCGTTTCCAGCTGATGGCCCTCATCTTCGGCGCTGCCATCATCCTGTTTACCTATATTCCGGGTATCTCTGCCAAGAGCATCGGACTGAACTGCCAGCAAAAGCGCCTGCAGCAGATGATTAGCCAACTGAAACTGAGCGACCCGAAGACGGGCAAGTTCGTGGAAACACTTGACTTGCAGGAAATCCGTAAAGACAGTGTGCTCTGCGGCCAATATCGTGAGGTGTGCAGTCTTATCGCCTATGTGAGAAACGACGTGGGGCGTGATGCCTTCGAGCAGCAATACGGCAAATGGCAGTGGTACGACAGCCAGTTCGACAGTAGTCGTTTCGATGTCGTCTCTTCTTGGACAATCCATCGCAAGTACCCCGTCAGTCTGGGCGAGTTTAACCGGACGCTCCCCATCGAGCATTACGGTTTGGTTCAGAAAGACGGCATCCTGAAAGTGAAGAAAGACAACAGCATCGTGATGGAGTATCCCTACGGGGAACGGCTGCGCCAGAATCCGCGGCTGAAGAACAGCGACAGTCTGTATGTTTGGCAGAACGACTCTCTGATGCTGGTGCTGGAATCTTTCTCCATTGATAGTGAAGATGTTATAACTGCTAACACCTACGATTTCCAGTTGTTTAGGAAATAAAAATGAATTGGCGGCATAACGGCATGCCGAAATGCCGTTATGCCGCCATCCCGCCCGCCCACTAGAAAAAGCCGCTCCCATTTGCTGGGAGCGGCTTTTCTAGTGCTGACTTGCTTAAGGGTTATTGGATAAACTTGACGTTCGTCGAATTCGTTTTCGCTCGATAAAGCATAAGCAAGCTTTTGCTTTATTCTTACTTATTCACGAATTTCTTACCGTTCTTCACAACGATTCCGCGGAATCCGTTGCTCACCTGCTGTCCTGCGAGGTTGAATACCTTGTCGCTCAGAGCAGCCTTATTGGCAGCGATATCGCTGATGCCGTCGGCACCACCGCCTACGAACTGGAATCCATAGCAGCCGAGCTGGCTCTTAGGATTGAAGGCATAATAAGTCTTGCCTGCTTCCACGTTGAAGGTGATGTAGCCAAGAGCGGGACGGTTCTGAGTCTCACCATTGGTGTGCTGAAGGATGTAGTCCTCAGGCATGGTTCCTTCGTTGATGAAGGTCTGGGAAACAACCACCTCTTCACCAAACTCATTGGTCTCCTTCTCCTGCTTGTAGGCAAAAGTAGTGTTCTGGTAGTAGAACTTCACGGCGATGTCGGCATTAGGCAGAATCTGCTTGGTTTCTGCATCTACAACATATACGGGATGGTTACCCTTGTTTACATAAACGCCGAGTGTGAGACTGCCGGCAGCCTTCGGTTCAATCTTGATGAAAGCACCCTTCACAGGCATGTCCTTACCTGCGGTCCAGTAAATATCGTCGGTGTTACCAATACGGAACACGTCGTTACCATCGGAATTAACCTCATAGTATTCCCAATATACGAAGGTGGGATTGCCCTTAGGCATCAGGCAAGACTCGAATTTGGGGTCGCAGTCGTCGGTGGTCAGGGCCTCGTTGTTGCCTTCTCCGCCTCTGGCGCTCCAGTATTCCTGTGTCTTTCCATCAGCAACGTCCATCTTAGAAAGGTTGTTGGGCGTAGAAACGATGGTCAGCGTAACATTGTCGGTTGTGCCAGTTATGGTCTCGGTAACAAGGGTTCCGGGCACGCTGGTGTCGGGGCCTTGGGCATCACCTCCAGCGTAAATGCCTTCTGTGAGGGTTGACTGCACAGCACCTACGATGGCAGGCTTGTCGCCTGAACGGTCAACGGCTGTTGCTGCGCTCCAGATTTCCTGGGCATTAACACTTGTGGCAGCGAGGGCCACAGCGATAAGTGTAAAAACTTTCTTCATAAGCTTATAAATTTTTGATTATTAATAGATTTCGTTTAAAACTCTTCACAAAAGTAACGTTTTAGCATGAAATATGTAACCAAGAGGAATTTCATTTATTTATTTTTAACGTTTTTAACAATCGCGGATTTGGGAATAATGGACGTTGCAGGGGCATTTTTCGGCCATTAGTAAATAAATAAGGTTACAAATGCGCGCTTGCGCGTCTATAATAATAGAACCCGCCTGTGAAAGCGCGTATTCTATCAACTTGACAATAAATACAGACAAAATATGAAAAGAACAATGGTTTTGGGGCTGTTATGGGCAGCCGCCACCCTCAGCATGATGGCCGACGACACGGAAACGCACCGCCAATACCTGAGCGGCAGGGGCTGCGACGACATGGTGCAATGGGATTTCCAGTGTACCGACGGGCGCAACAGCGGCAAATGGACAAAGATCGGTGTGCCTTCTTGTTGGGAACTGCAAGGTTTTGGCACTTACCAATATGGCATGCGCTTCTACGGAAAGGCTACGCCCGAGGGCATTGCCGACGAGAAGGGACTCTATAAATATGAGTTCACGCTGCCGAAGGAATGGGAAGGCCGACAGATTCTGCTCACCTTCGAGGCCGTTTTCACCGATGCCCGTGTGACCATCAACGGCCGAAAGGCAGGTTCTGGACTGCATCAGGGTGGCTTCACGCCGTTCCAGTTTGACGTGAGCGACCGCATCTTCTTTGGCAATAAGAAGAACCGCCTGGAGGTGGAAGTTTCCAAGGAGAGCAGTTCGCCGCAGGTGAACATGGCCGAGCGACGCGCCGACTATTGGAACTTCGGCGGCATCTGGCGTCCCGTCTATATCGTCAGCAAGCCTGTGCAGAACATCCGGCGCGTAGCCATCGATGCCCGTGCTGACGGGCAATTCAAGGCCGATGTCTTCCTAAGCAGAGCTACTCAGGGTTCGGTGAGCATCGACTTAGTAGACGCCTACGGGAAAAAGGCAGCGCAGAGCCAGGCTTTTGCCATTATGGGCGACCATGCCACTGTGGAATTTACGGCTAAGAATCCAAAGCTGTGGACGGCCGAAACGCCTAATCGCTATACCGCCGTGTTTACGCTTAAAGACCAAAATGGGAAGGTGCTCCATGTGGAGCGCCAGAAGTTTGGCTTCCGCACCATTGAATACCGCCATTCGTTCAAGGGCGAGAATCTGCCCTATCCGCACGTTCAGGGATGTGACGACGATGGCGTCTTCATCAACGGACAGAAGGTAATCTTCAAGGGAGCCAACCGACATTCGTTCCGTCCTGAAACGGGTCGTACACTCTCCAGGGCAAAGAATATCGAGGATGTGCTGCTCATCAAGTCGATGAACATGAATGCCGTCCGCCTGAGCCACTATCCCGCCGACCCCGAATTCCTGGATGCCTGCGACTCGCTGGGCCTCTATGTGGAATGTGAACTGCCCGGCTGGCATTGGGCTCACGAGACCATCAACGGCGCACAGCTTGTGGAGGAGATGGTAACACGCGACGTGAACCATCCGTCGATTATTTTCTGGAGCAACGGCAATGAGGGCGGCTTCAACTACGAACTGGAACCCTATTTCGGGAAGTTCGACCCGCAGAAGCGCGTGGTGCTCTATCCCTGGGCCAACCGTAACGGTTTCGAGACCAAGCATTACCGCTCGTGGGGCGAGACGGCTGAATATATGCGGCAGAAGGAAATCTTCATGCCTACGGAGTTCCTGCACGGTCTTTACGACGGCGGTCATGGTGCCGGACTGAAGGATTATTGGCGGCTGATGATGTCGAATCCCCGTTGTGCCGGCGGTTTCCTTTGGGACTTGATGGACCAAGGTGTGGTACGGACGGACCAGAACAACATCGTGGACTGCATGGGTAATTTTGGAAGTGACGGCATTGTGGGTCCCCACATGGAGAAGGAAGGCTCATTCTATACCATCCGCGAGGTATGGAGCCCGGTACAGATAAAGTATTGGGACTCAGGAAAGCCCACCATTCAGAACTGCTACGATTTCACCAACCTGAAGGACTGCCAGTTCAGTTACAAGTTTTTGCAGATGCCCGCCTATGGCGAGAAGAATGTGAAGGTGTTGAAGGAGGGCAAACTTCCGTCGCCCGACGTGGCCCCCGGACAGACCTTCAGATTTGATCTGCCCAGGACGGATGCCGACGTGATACAGTTGACAGCCATTGACCCGAAGGGACAGGAAATCTTCACGTGGAACTATAAATATATGATGAAGGCCGGTATCCTGAACAAAAACCGTCTTCACGAGAACACGCAGAAATACACGTGTACGGAGGATGCTGACCAGCTGACGGTAAAAAGCGGCAATCGCCAGTTTGCCTTCAGCAAGAAGACAGGTCTGCTGATGAGCGTCACCATTGGCGGAAAGATACTGTCGTTCGGCAACGGCCCCCGCTTTGTGGCTGCCAAACGCTCAGACCGTTCGCAGGACGGATTCTATAACCATGATGACAAGGAGGCCTTCCAGAAGAAGACCGACTATACCGAGTATGCCGACCAGGGAGTTTTCGATGGTTTTACCGTTAGTGACAGCACGTTGGTGGCCAACTACCGTCATGGTTCTATCCAAACGGTTACCTGGCGATTCCTCAGCGACGGCGGGGCGTACATGAATGTAGATTACTATTTCAACGGCGTGGTTGACCTGTTGGGCGTCTGTTTCGACTATCCCGAGCAGATGATGAAGAGCAAGCAATGGGTAGGAAAGGGACCTTATCGCGTTTGGCAGAACCGCATGGAAGGTCCGCAGGTTGGCCTGTGGAGCAACGACTATAACGACCCCATCCCCGGCGAGTCGTGGGAATATCCCGAGTTCAAGGGCTATTTCTCAAATGTCTCCTGGATGAAATTCACCACGCTAGAGGGTCAGTTCGGACTGGAACTCATGAACGACAAGGTGGGCGTCTATACCCCCCGCGACGGTCGTGACCATATTCTCTATACCCTGCCTGAGACAGGAATCGGCATCTTCAAGGCCATCCCTGCCGTGCGCAACAAGGTGAACACCACCGACCTGAACGGTCCCTCTGCCCAGCCCTACTGGAGCAAGGGGAAAGGTAGTATCAGAACCATCCTAAGATTTGAATGAAAAAGATATTTTCCATATTGGTGTTAGGTGTTGGGTGTTGGGTGTTGGTTAATGCCCAGCAAACCACTAACACCCTACACCTAACACCCAACACCCAGTCCCCCTGGACCTTCTGGTACTGGATGTACGGGGCAGTGTCGAAGGCCGGCATTAAGGCCGACCTGAAGTGCATGAAAGACGTGGGACTGGGCGGCTGCTATCTGATGCCCATCCGGGGCGCCGACGAAAGGCCCGAATACAAAGGCGAGGCCAACCAGCTGACTCCAAAGTTCTGGGAAATGGTGGACTACGCTTTCCAGCAGGCAGACTCTTTGGGTCTGCAGATGGGAATCCATATCTGCGACGGCTTTGCCCTGGCCGGCGGCCCATGGATTTCGCCCGAGGAATCCATGCAGAAAGTGGTGTGGAGCGATACCATCGTGAGCGGCAATGAGGGAATGGTGATGCTGAAGCGACCCGTAGCCGACGGAGAGTACTACGAGGATATCGCCGTGTTTGCCGTGCCTGTGCCGGAAATGGAGGGAATGATAGAATACCGTTGCGATACAATCGCAACACACAATACGGGCGTTCCCTATATCGGGAGAAACGAGAGCGGCGTGTTCCGCAGCGACGATCCCTGCTATATCCTGCTGGACCTGGAAGGGATGCGGACGGTGCGCAGCATAAAGGTGATTCCAAGCGGCAACAATATCCAGAGTCAGCGGTTGCTGGTGCAGGCCTCTGACGATGGCATCACTTTCCGTGATGTCAGACAACTGACACCGCCTCGGCAGGGATGGCAGAGCACAGGCTTCGACTTCACCTATTCGCTGCCCGAGACGACAGCCCGATATATCCGTCTGTACTGGTCACCCGAAGGCAGCGAACCAGGCAGCGAAGACCTGGATGCCGCCAAATGGAGGGCAAACCTGAAACTTAAGGACGTGGTGCTCTACAGCTACCCTCAGGTGGATGGCTTCGAAGGAAAGTCGGGAGCGGTATGGAGAATTCAGACCGCTGCACCTGGATATAACGATGGTTATTCCATCTCCCTGAAAGACATCATTCCGCTCCAGCTGACCGGTAACAGCGTACAGTTGGCCGCAGCAGGAAAAGCATACCATATCTACCGCATCGGCCACACCACGACCGGTCATACCAATGCCACTGCCGGCGGAGCGAAGGGACTGGAATGCGACAAGTTCTCGGCCGATGCCGTAAAGAAACAAATCGGCGGATGGTTCGACCTGTTTATGCAGCGCCCACATCATGATGTGGTGAAATACATGCACATAGATTCCTGGGAGTGTGGCTCGCAGAACTGGAGTCCGAACTTTGCCCGTGAATTCCAGCAGCGGCGCGGCTACGACCTGATGCCCTATCTGATGGTCTATGCCGGTGTTCCCGTGGAAAATGCGGAGAAGGTGCTCTACGATATACGTCTGACCATCAACGACTTGGTAAACGATGTATTCTTCCGCACCCTGTCTGCCGAGGCCCATCAGCGCGGAATGCGGCTTTCGTCGGAGAGCGTGGCGCCCACGATGGTCAGCGACGGCATGGAGCATTACAAACTGGTGGACATTCCCATGGGTGAATACTGGCTGAACTCACCTACTCACGACAAACCCAATGACATGCTTGATGCCATCAGCGGAGCTCATGTGTATGGCAAGAATATCGTGCAGGCCGAGGGATCCACCGAGGTTCGCGGCGTATGGGACGAGACGCCCGCCAGCATCAAAACCCTGCTCGACCGGAATTTCGCACTGGGCATGAACCGTTTGTTCTTCCATGTCAATACGCATAACCCATGGACCGACCGTCGACCGGGCATGACGCTCGATGGAATCGGACTTTTCTTCCAGCGCGACCAGACTTGGATGCCGGAGGCAAAGGATTTTGTGAGCTATATCACCCGGTGCCAGAAAATGCTGCAGGAAGGTCGTCCTGTGGCCGACATCGCCGTGTTCGCGGGCGAGGAGATGCCCTCGCGAGCCGTGTTGCCCGAACGGTTGGTGCCGATGCTGCCGGGAATTTTTGGCAAGGAGAGGGTGGCCGCCGAGGCAAAACGACTGGAGAACAAAGGCAATCCTATGGAGGAGAGTCCTGTGGGTGTGAAACATTCGGCAGGTATCGTGGATACCCGCGACTGGGTGAACGCTTTGAACGGCTATCAGTATGACTCCATGAACCGCGACGCGCTGCTGAATCTGGCCACCGCGACGGCCGACAGTTGCATCGCCTTGCCCAGCGGAGCCAAATACCGCGTGCTTGTCATCCCGCAGAAAGACCTTTCGGCCGAAGTAAGAAACAAGGTGGAATCGTTCAAGAAGGCGGGCGTGGTTGTGATAGACCAACCCTATACCGAGGCGGATTTCTCAGCTTACGGACTACCGCGCGACATCGTGTTGCCGAAAGACATTGCCTATACGCACCGCACCGTGCAGGATGCAGAAATCTATTTCCTGTCTAATCAGGTCGACAAGAAACGTAAGTTCATGGTCAAGATGCGCGAGAACTGCCACATTATTATACTCTACGACCCGCTGACAGACCGCTATCAGGGAGCTTTCGACGAATCGACTTCCATAGGGACAGAAACCGAAATCACACTGCAGCCCAATGGTTCGCTGTTTGTCATGCTTATAAAGAAAGGCGCCGATGAATTCAAGCTGAGTTCCTTTGGACCGTCAGACCATGCCAAGACCGTGCTTATAAGTTCACCCTGGCGCATCCTCTTCCAGTCGAACAAGGTAAGCGCTTCTACAGAGACACTATACGACTGGAGTCAGTCTGGCGACGACCGCATTCGCTACTACTCGGGAGCGGCCCGCTATGAGACTGGCTTCGAACTGAAGACAAAACCCAACCAGCATGTGTGGCTCAACTTAGGACAGGTGCACGACGTGGCCCATATCTATGTGGACGGCACCGATTGCGGAACAGTTTGGACTGCTCCCTATACGGTTGACATCACCCACGCACTGAAAAACAAGAACGAGCACCAGTTGCGCATTGTCGTGGTGAACACCTGGGCCAATGCCCTGCGTGGCGCCGACGAAGGAAAAGCGCCTTTCGGCGGCATCTGGACCAATGCCAAATACCGCATGAGCAGCAAGAATCTGCTGCCGGCAGGACTGCTCGGACCGGTGGAACTGAAAATTGACGAATAACACTTAGATGATATGAAAAGAATGATTTGCGTGCTTTGCGCACTCTGCGGATTCATCGTTATCCGCGCAGCGGTAAGACTGCCCCATTTCATCAGCGACGGGATGGTGCTGCAACAGCAGTCGGAATGCAACCTGTGGGGTTGGACCAATGCCGGGAAGAATGGCGTCATCGTAGTCACCTCGTGGGATAACAAGGAGTATCTGGCCAAGGTCGACAAAGGCGGGCGGTTTGAACTCAAGGTAAAAACCCCGGCGGCAGGTGGACCTTACTATATTTCGTTTAGTGACGGAGATTTAATGCGGAAGCTGGAAAACATCCTCATTGGCGAGGTGTGGCTCTGCAGCGGACAGTCGAACATGGAAATGCAGATGAAAGGTTTCAAGGGACAGCCCGTGGAAGGCACTACCGAAGAACTGCTAAGCTGCAAGGACCCGCAGTTGCGGCTCTTCACCGTGAAACGGAATCCGAAGGCACAGGTTCAGGATGACGTGACGGGACAATGGTACGAAGCAGCGTCAGCCTCGGTGCGCGACTTCTCGGCAACGGCCTACTATTTCGGCAAGGCGCTGCGCAAGACGCTTGGCATTCCCGTGGGACTTATCGTCACCTCGTATGGCGGCTCTGCCTGCGAGGCCTGGATGGCCAGGGAGTGGCTGGAGGAAGACAGCATCAAGTCGGAGTGGCCGAAATATTATCTCGATGTGAAATTCCCTATTACCGATGGAATGGTGGAAAAACTTTACCAGCGCTGTCCGTCGGCTCTCTATAACGGACAGCTGAAACCGCTCGTCGGTTATGCCCTGCGCGGCGCCATCTGGTATCAGGGTGAGGACAATGTGCCACGACATAGCTACTATGCAAAACTGCTGAAACGAATGGTCGACGGCTGGCGGGCCGACTGGCAGCAAGGCCAGTTCCCGTTCTATTTCTGTCAGATTGCGCCCTACGACTATTCGCTCATCCAGTGGGAAGGCAGTCAGTTTCTGCGCGAACAGCAGCAGATGGCCGAGAAAATCATTCCTAACAGTCGCATGGCCTGCCTGATGGATGCCGGACTGGAATATGGCATTCATCCCAGAAAGAAACGTCAGGCCGGAGAACGGCTGGCCGTTCTTGCCCTGAGCAATACCTACGGCGTGAAGGGACTGCCCGACTTTGCCGAATATGCCAACGTGGAGTTTCAGGGCGATACTGCCGTGGTGGCATTCGACCGCTCGAAGGAATGGGTATATTTTGAAAACGGCAAACCGGACAGCGACCTTTACGAGGTGGCTGGCGAAGACGGCGTTTTCCACAAGGCCGAGGCGTGGATTTCGCGCAACCGCCTGTATCTGAAGAGCGAAAAGGTGAAGAAACCCGTTGCCGTGCGCTATGCCTGGAAAGACTGGGCACAGGGCGACTTGATGCACGACGGGCTGCCGGTTAGTTCGTTTAGGAGTAGTAGAACATGGTAATAATCAGACATATAGCCATTCTAGGATTCCTAGTTATTCTAGAATTCCTAGTTCCTTCGGCAGCAGATGCTGCCGATTATAAGCCCAAGGATTATGTTTGGACCACGCAGAGCCGGAACTCGTCGGAGTCGATGCCCTGTGGCGGCTGCGACATTGGCATGAACGTGTGGGTGGAAGACGGTGATGTGCTGTTCTATGTATCGCAAAGCGGATGGTTCGATGAGAACAATACCCTGCTGAAAGCGGGGCGTTGGCGCATCCATTTCGATAATCAGCCGGCGAAAGTAACCTTCGAACAGCGCCTCTGTCTTGATGACGGGGCCATCTATATCACGCTGGGTGATGCGCAAATCCGCCTTTGGGCAGATGTGTTTGAACCGGTGGTGTTCTGCGAAATGGTTTCAAAGAAGAAACTGACGACCACCCTTTCGTATGAGAGCTGGCGCTATCGCGACCGCAGCATTACCAAAGCAGAGTGCCAGCAGACCAGCTATAAATGGACACTTCCTGCAGATGCCGTTACTTTTGCCGATTCCATCGAGGTTTCAAACAGTAGCCTCCACTTTTATCATCAGAACCGGCAAGAGACTATCTTCGACTATACCGTGAAACGGGAAT
>JAEEGK010014261.1_pt1 | contig 17780 bp, 13 predicted proteins | sample 8958771 | NCBI WGS metagenome assembly JAEEGK01 (sample SAMN16246547, study PRJNA631951) | gut metagenome | biome: gut microbiome; feature: rumen; material: SC-attached | host: Bos | place: Iran: Karaj | collected 2018-10
TTAATTAAATAAAAATATTTATTTAAAAAAAAATATTTATTTAAACATACTTTAATAATTAATTTAAATATTTTTTACTTTTAAATAATAAAAATTTAAAATAGCATAATTTTCATAAATTAAATAATGATTTCCAGAATTAATAAAAAAGAAATACCTATTTTTGAATTTTGATTAACTTGTTTTAAAAAAATATTCTAAATTTGAATAATTTTTTCTTTTTCTGATTATAAATCGATGCAGAATAAACTATTTAATATAAAAATTAAAAAAAATAACATAATATTATTAGCTTTTCTTATCTATTTTACATCATTTTGTTAAATGAATAATTAACTCCTTTAATAACTATTTATAAACATTTTTTTTAAATGTTTATTTTTTTCTTTTTTTATACTTTCTTTAATTCCAGAAACAATTAAATTATCCAAAATATTTTTTTTTCAACTAAATAACATCCAAAATAAAGCATTTCTTTTGCAAGTCAATGCAATGAACTCTATTTATTTGCTTTTTAATCTAAGTACGGCTTTCCTTTTGATTATATCTCAATAATTTTGAAGGTATACCTTTAAAAACATTCAAAATTTTGAAATTTTTTCTTCCTATATAAATTGATAAATTATTTATCCATAAAAAATGAGTCAAGTGAGCCCAAAAAACGATATAATGAATTTCCCACAATATACAACAAAAAGCAAAGAAAAATGTAAGTTATAAATTTTTAAATTATTTAAAGATTCAGAAAGTTTTTCTATTTTAGGTAAAAAGCATCGAAGGTCCAATAAGCAAAATTCACTAGAAGCTTTGACTACAAAATTTCTTAATTATATAATTGGTCTAAAAACGAATATTATCAACTTAAAAGATGTTGCAGGTAAATTAAAAATTAAGAAAAGAAGAATATATGACATAACAAATGTCTTAGAAGGTAAGTAATATTAATATTAACTATAATTATTTATATTAATTATTAATTATATAGGTATTGGATTAATTAAAAAACAAGGAAAAAATAAAATTATTTTACTAAAAAAAGATTTTTCCCTCAAAAATACAATGCCAAGCCAAGAAAATAATATAAATATTATTGAGGAAAAAAAAAATACATTAGAATTAATAGAGAAAGAGATAAAACAGGTGGATGAAATGATTAATATAACTGAAAAAATATTAGAGAAGATGGACAAACACGCATATATATTACCTGATGATATTATAGGTAATGATAAAAGCCATAACTATATTGGAATTAAGTCAAATGATGAAATCAGTCCAAATATTAGAATCATAGATGAAGATGACTTAGAAAATAAGAATATGAATATGAATACACTTGAAAAAATTATTAAGGAAAACTTGAACTTAAAAATGCATTTAAATTTTGATAATAATAATAATAATTTTTCCAATGATTATTTTGAAAAAATGCTATTTAATGAAAATCAAGATAATAAGGATCAATTATGTCCTAATATTTTAAAAGATAATTCATTTCCACCTATTGAGTTACGCCTAATGTCTCCACAAGATCGAATAATAGATTATAATAATAAATAATATATAGATATTATTTAAATATATTAAAAAATACTATTTTTGAAAAGATTAATAATAATAATATTGTAAATAAATATTATGATAAATTTTATAATAAAAGCGTGAATAAATATTTTTAAAGTTTTATTTCGTATATATATCACTTCCATTATATTAAAATTAGTTAATTATTTATAAAATAAAAAAAATAAATTTTTTATTTTTAATTTTTTTTATTTATTTTAAAAACATTAATTTTTGAATCTAATCCTGCTGTTATAATAAATTTGTCTAATAAAATAACATTAGAAATTTCACTGTTTTTAAAATGAATACTTTTTTTTTCTATTAATTTAATATTATTTTTATTAAAATCACATTGATAAATATAACCATTTAAATCACCAAATAAAATCATAGCATCATCAAGATTAAAAATATTATTATAATCAAAAATTTTTTCTATATCAAAATTATTAACATTCATCATAACAATTGTATTTCCACAAATGAATAATTTATTATTAATCAATAACATATTATTATTAGGTAAATTATTTAATTCAACTTCATTTAAAATAAATTGATTTTTTTTATCTAAAATTTTTATTCCTGAATCAAAAGTTGATAAAACTCCAATTAAATTTGTTTCATTATTTTCTAAATTAATTTTTAATTCAATAATATTTGAAATTGAAAAATCTTCAAAATGATAATTAAAAATTATTTTAAATTCATTATCAAATTCATATAAATCACCATTGTAAGTAGAAATTAATAAATTATTATTTTTTAATAAAATTCCATTTGAAAAATATTTTTCATTCTCATTTTCATTAAATAATAATTTACTATTATCAAAATTATTAATAATTTTATAAGATTTTTCTTTTAAATTCAAAATATTAATATTATTATTAGAAACAAAAACTAAATTAAAATCTTTATTCAAAAATACATTATTAATTACATTATTAAAATTATTATTATTATTTTGTGAATTAAAAATTGAATTATAATTAATTTTAAAATCTAAATTAAATGAATCTAATTTAAAAATATTAATAAAATTATCTAAACCAATTGAACATAATCTTTTATCTTTTAAAATGATTAATTTAATTATTGATTTTTCATGTTTTTCTATACGTTTTTTAAATTCAAAATTTTTAAATAAAATTGTATTTTTAAAATTAAATTCTTCATTAATATTTTTTTCTTTATTATTTTTAATTTCATTCAAAGTTGTTAAAGTTTTTTTATAAATTTCATATTGTTCATCATTTAAAATATTTAATAATTTACTTACATCATAATTTGAATCATATTTTATTGGAGAAATTATAAAATTTTTTGGATTAGTTAAAAATTCATTTATATTATTATTATTAATATTTAAATCTGGAATTTTAATTTCTAAATTATTTAAATTTTTAATTATTTGAAAATTATATTGATTATTTTTATATAATTCAAAAAAAGATTTTATTATTTTTAAAAGATTATTATTAATATTAATAAAATATTCTGTATTTTTTTTAATTATATTTATAAAATTTTCAGCTTCTTTTATTTTTTTTTCAATATGTTCTTTATCTTTTTCTGATAAAACAAAATCTTTAATTTTTTTTAAATAATGAGAATTATGATCTTCTGTATCATTTAAAGTTTTTTTACAATCTAAACAATAATTTAAATTTTCAATATCATTTTCATTATTATTATAATTTATTTTAAAATCATTTAAATCTAAAATTTTATATGAATTTTTATGATTATTTTCACAAATACTTTCTAAATAAAAATCATTTTCTTTATAAACTATTTGAATAAAAGGAATTAAAGAACATTCATTACATTTAAATTCTTTTGTCATTTTTAAATCCTAATTTTTAAATTTATTTATAAATTAAATATAAATTTATTATTTTAAATTAAACAAATAAAATATAGATAAAAATTTATTTTTATATTTTTTTATAAAATATATTAAAAATTAAATTTAATAATAAAAATCCTAAATAATTAAATTTATTCTTTATTTTTGTTGTTTACTATATTTGTTGCATAAACAACCAAAAATTTACAATGTAAAACAAAATTATGAATTCTTTCATCTCTTAATTGATTTTTAATATAATCTTTATCATAATATAATTTAGTATTCAAAATAATTCTTGGATCTTTTTTTTTATTCATACTAACTCTTTTCCAAAATCTAAATCTACTAAATAAACCATTTTTAAACACAGTTTTATTATGTTCATATTTATTATAAAAATTTCTTAATTTTTTATATATATCAATTTTACTTTTAATTAAATTATCCATATTATCTCCATCAGTTTCAACAAATCTTATAATATCATCATTATTTTCATTAGTATTTATTTCTGTTTTAGGTTTATTTTGTAATTTAATATTATCATCATCAACTTTAATATCTACTGGACTAACTAAAATTTCTTCATTTATTTCATCTGGAGGAGGACTATTTGGGAATAATCTTTTTTTAGCAGCTCTAAATTTAATTTGTTCATCATCATTTTTTGGTAAATCATTATCTAAATTTTTATCATCTAAATCTAATAAATTAATATTATCATTGTTATTATTATTATTTAATTGATTTTTAAGATCTTCTATTTCTTTATTTTTTTGTTTTAATTTATTTGATAATTCCATGAATTTTGGAATTGAATTTTTGTAAGCTGAATTTAATTTATTATATTCATTGTTTTTATTTTCTAAGTCATTTTTTAATTTTTTTAATTCATCATTCATATCATTTATTTTTTTGTTTAATTCATCATCATTATTATTTTGTGGATTTTGATTACTTCTTAATTTGTTATTTTCATCTTCAAGATTTTTATATTTATTTTCATAATTTTTTAATTTATTTTTATCATCTTCGTTTTCATTTAATAATTCATTATATTTTTCTTTTAATTTCTCATATTCATCATTTAATAAATTATTTTTATCATTATTATCATTAGATAAATTATATAAATCATTTAATTTTTGTTTTAATTCTTCTATTTCAAGATCTTTATTTTTTATATCTTCTTTTAATTTATTAATTTCGTCATTTAAATCTTTAATATTATTTTCCTTTTCATTATTCAATTCATCAATTTTATTATTAAGTTCATTAATAAGTTGTTCTTTATTTTGTAAATCATTATTTAAATCATTATTATTTTTATCTTTATCTTTTTTTAATTTATTTAATTCATCTAATAATTCTTTAATTTTCTTATTTAATTCATCAATTATTTTATCTTTTTCTTTTAAATCATTGTTAAGTTTTTCTTTTTCTTTTTTTAATTTATCTAATTCATCATTTAATTGTTTAATTTTTTTATTTAAATCATCTAAATTTTTATCTTTTTCTTTTAAATCATTATTAAGTTTTTCTATTTTATTTTTTAAATCTTTTTCATTATTTTCTTTTTCTTTTAATAAAAGATTTATTTTATTATTAAGTTCATTTATATTATTATCTTTTTTTTGTAAATCATCTTTTAATTTTTTATCATTATTTTCATTATCTTTTTTTAATTTTTCTTCTTCTTTTTTTAAATCTTTTAATTTTTGTTCATTATTTTTTTTATCATCATTTAATTGATTATTTAATTTGATTAATTCATTTATTTTATCATTTAATTTATTAATATCATCATTTTTATTTTTTAAATCATTATTTAATTTATCATCAGATTCTTTTTTTTCTTTTTTTAATTTATTATTTTCACTTTTTAATAAATTATAATTATCATTTAATTGTTTTTTTTCTTTGTCTTTATTTTCTAAATCATTTGTTAATTTATTAATTTGATTTTGATAATTTTTATTATCTTTTTCTTTGTCTTTATTTAATTTATCTAAATCATTATTTAATTTATTTAGATTATTTTTAAGTTTATTAATTTCATTTTCTTTGTTTTTTAAATCATCATTTAATTTATTAATTTCATTATTAAAATCATTATTATTTTCTTCTCTTTCATTTATTAATTTTTCATTCAAATTATTTAATTCATTTAAATTATTATTTAATTCATTAATTTGATTTTCTTTATTTTCTAATTCATTATTTTTATTATTAATATCATTTTTTAATTTATCATTTTCATCTTTTAAATTTGTTAAATTTTTATTAAGTTGATTTATATTATTATTTTTACTTTTTAAATTATCTTTTAATTTATTATTTTCATCAACTTCATTTTTATTTTGAATATCTTTTTGTTTAATTTCGTTTTTTAAATTTTTCATATTATTTTTTAGATTATTTATTTGAGTAACATAAGTATTATTTTCATTTTGAATTTCATTAATAGTAATATTAATATTTTTTATTTCTTTTTCTTTATTAGCTAAAAGTTTTTTTAATTTATTTATTTCTTCATTTTTAACATTAATTTCTTTATTTAAATGATTTAATTTATTTTCATAATCTTTTTTTAATGCAATATTTTCTTCTTTTAATTTTTCTATTTTTAAAACATATTCATTAATAATTAATTTATTTCCTCCTAAACCTAAATTTTTTAATTCTTCTTCATAATCTCTTATTATTTTTTCTAAAGTTAATATTTTATTTTCTAATTCATTTACTAATTCTTTATGATTTTTTTCTTCTAATTCTAATGAATTAGTTAAAACTTCAATTTGTTGTTTGTATAAATTAATTTCATCTATCAAAGATTTATTATCTAAATTAATATTATCATTTAAATTATTATTATTATTGATATTATTGTCACTTTTATTATTATTATTATTATTATTTATTAATTTATTTAAAGAATTTTTTTCTTCTTCTTCTTCTTCATCATAAAATTCATTTATTGTAATATCAAAGTTAATGTCTGGATATAATTCTTTTAATTTTTTGATAATTTTTTTTAATTTGATATTTTCTTTTTTATATTTTTCTGCTTTTGATAATACTTTTGGAAATAGTGAATTTGCTTTGTCTAATGTTGTTTTAAGCTTAACAACTAATTCTTTTAATTGAATATTTTTATTTTTTAATTTTTCCATTTCTTCATTGTATTGATCTAATATATTATTTAATTCTTCATTACTTGAATTTATAGTAATTTTTTTAAAACTACTATTTTTATTTGATTTTTGATTGTTTTCATCTTTTAATTGCTTATTTTGATTTTCTATGGAATTTTTATTTGATAAAGAATCTTTTGATTTTTTATTATAATTATTATAATCCATTTTAATTTATTATTTTTTCATTTTTTTGATAATAAAATTACTTTAATTAATAATTAATGAAGTTTTATAATATTTTTTATTTATAATATTTTTAATTTATTTATTAAATTTATAAAAAAAATAAATTATTTTTTTCTTTTTTTTCCTTTTTTATTTTTTCCTGTTTTTTCATATTTTTCATATTTTTTATCATTAATTGGAAAAGTGTTTGATAAATTAAAAAATTTATAACTTTGAACATTTATATATTCAGCATATTTTTCTGGAAAACTTACATTTTTAATTTTTTTATTTTTTTTCCATTTATTATTTGAATAATAAGAATTATTATTATTATTATTATATGAATTAGATTCTTCTTCATCAACTGTTGATGTTATTGTATTTAATGATTCTACATCTAAATTATTTTCTTTTTCTTTATTTTTTTTATTTTTCTTTTCCTTTTTTCTTTGTCTTTTATTCATTAAATTAATATTTTTTTTAAATATTTATTTATTTTCTATTTATATTATTATAAAAAAGAAAAGTTTTTATAAAAAATTTAATTGATTTAATAAGATTAAAATAATAATTTTAATAATAAGCTTTTAATTTAAAATGTTAATTCATTTATTTTTTAAATTATTTTTATTTTATAGTGAAATATTAAATTGTAAAGAATTAAGTAATAAATATAAATTATTTGAAAATTGGTTAATTTCAAATGGCGCATTCATTTCTCCAAAAATAACTCCTATTGAAAAAAAAATTAATTATCGCTCTATTATTGCAAATGCAACTATAAAAGAAAATGAAATTTTAGTTTCCATTCCAGAAAAATTATTAATTTCTTCAATGAATAAAATAATAAATCCATTTTGTAATAAACTTTTTTCAATAGATGATCCAATTAATGAATTTGAATGTATTTTATCTTTTATTGCTTATGATATAAAAAATAATAATTCTTTTTTTAAACCTTATTATGATTATTTTCCTTCAATTAATTATAATCAACCATTTTTTTTTTCAGAAGATATTAAAAAAAAATATGAAATAACAGGAATAACTAATTATTTAGATATGAATATTAATCAAATAAAAAAAGCATATAAAAGATTGTTGGAACATTATGAAATAGATTATTCTAATTTTTTAGAAACATTTATTCTTGTAGTGTCAAGAAATTTTGGAAGAAAAAATTCTGAATATTTTGAAGATATTAATACAATGGTTCCTTTTTTAGATTTATTAAATCATGATAATAATTATAATACAGATTTTAAATATGATGATAAAAAATATAAATTTGTTTTGTATGCAATTAGAAATATTGAAATTGGAGAAGAATTAACTGATTTTTATGGAGGGGAAAATAATTTAAATTTATTTATAAGTTATGGTTTTACAATAAAAAATAATCAATATAAAATTCCTTTATATTTTAAATTTAAAAATGAACCTTATTCAATTTATAAAATAAATGAAAAAGAATTACTAGAAAAAATAAGAAGATTAAAAGAAACTTTAAAAATTACATTTGATGAATCATTATTATTACTAAATAATATTATGGATGAAAAAATTATAAAATTAAATATTATAAAAACTGATGATATAAATATGATAAATATTATTAATGAAGAAATAGAATCATGTAATTTATTGAAAAAATTAATCCAAAATTTTTTAGGTAAATCATTTATTTAATAAAAATAAAATTAAATATAAAAATAAAAATTATAATTATTTTTTTATTCAAATTTATTATTAATAAATAAAAATAATTTATAATATAATTTTTAAAAATCAAATAATTTTATAAATATTATAAAAAATATATAAATATATAAATAAATAAATATATTTTATAAAGAGAAAATAAAATTTATATTTTTAATATTAATAATATTTAGATAAATTAATATAATATTTAAAAATGGAAAAAGAATTTATTAAAAAAAATAATCCATCAAATGTAAATAAAAACAAATTAAATTGTGGTCTTTTTAATAATGTTGATGATCATCCAAGTGCAAGAGTTTTAATGAATCAAATTTTAAATAATAATAATAATAAAAAATTAGATAATCAATATTTTAAAAATGATATTAATATATCTCAAAATAATAATAATAACGAAACATTACAAAAAAAAGATAATAATGAAAATAATTTAATTACTATTACATTAAATATTCCGAAAAATTGATATAATATTGAAAAATATAGTAGCTATTAAAATAATAAATATTTTATTTTTATTTATAAATTAATATTTATATAATAAGCTATATAAATTATTAATTATTTATAAAATTTTTAATAGAAATATTTAATTATTTTTCTGTTTAATTGAAAAATAATGATTTCAAATCCTGAAAAAAAATTAAAATTAACAAATGCCGTAAAATTATTAGGTTATTATGTAATATATATTTGGAATAAAACAAATGAAGCAAAATTAGAACGTGAAATATTATTAGGTAATTTAAAATTTAACGAAATTTTAATTAATGAAACTTCAAAACCAATCGAAAAACTGAAAAAAAATTATTTTAGAGAAAAACTTATAAAATCAAATGAAAATAATTCAAATTTTAGGAACTCTAATTTAATACATTTAATATTATTAAAATTCAATGGATTAAAAAGATATATGGTATTTCAAGAAATTAATGAAAATGATATACGTGAAATTTCGAGATATATCAAACATGAATTTTACAGTAAAGGTTCATATATATTTAGACAAAATGAGTCATCTAATGCATTATATGGAATAATTAGTGGGAAAACAGAAGTTAGATTAGTTAAATCAAAAGAATTAACTAAAACTTTTTATATGGATATGATTAAAGGTGAAAATTTAGAAGAGTTCCAACAAAATAATGAAAGAGATAATATACCATTTGAATATTTTATGTCTGATTGTGAGATAGATGATGAAACGTTAATAGATAAAAAAAAAAAAAAAGAATCTTCTTCTGATGAGGAAAATGAAGAAGATAAGAAAAAATATATAAAAATTATTAATAATAAAAGAAATCAATTTTTAAAAGAAAAAAGAGATGATATTAAAATAGATAAAAATATATACAAAGAGGGAGAAATATTACATACTCATAGAGGTTCTATTATGATTGCAGAAAATGAACTAAAAAGAAGAGAATTAGAAGAGAAAAAAAGATTAGAAAGATTACAAAATTTAAAAGAAGAACAAATAGATGATATGATTGAAAATCAAATATATAATAAGAAAAAAATACTAATTCAAAAAAATATTAACAAAATTATAAAAATAAATAAAATATTCAAAGAAAAAAAGAAAAGTAAAGCATATAAAATAATCAAGGCAATAAAAAAATATCAAACTCCAGATAATTTAAATAATCAAGATATTTTATCAAAATTTATATCTGAATTTGAAATAAAAAGATTAATGATAACAGAAGGAATGTGTTTTGGTGAATGGGGTTTAGTTTATAATATTCCCAGAACAACAAGTATATATTGTTTAGAAGATACTCATGTTTTTTTATTAGAAAAAAGATATTTTGATAAGCATTTATTAAAAAAATTTTACGCAGGTGATATGAAAAAAATAAAATTTATTTATGATAGATTACCAGCTTTAAGAAAAAGTTTCGAAAATAAAGGTGTTCATTTAATAAACCATATTTTAACAAAAATTGTTCCCAATTTTTATGATGAAGGTGATATAGTATATACTCCTTATGATAAAGCAAAAACAGTTTATTTAATTTATAAAGGAGAATGTTTATTAACGAGATTAAATTTTAAAACAAAAGATAAAATAGATTATTTAAATAAAAGAGATAAATTAACTTTAGTTGCTTCAGTAGGCGAAGGAGGTGTTTGTGGTTTAGAAAGTATAGAAGATAATAGAATGTATGAACATTGTTTGATGATTAAACAAAATTTTACTATTCTTTTAAAATTAGAATTTGATATTTTTAATGAAGAAATGGAAACTTTTAAAGATGCTTTAAGACCTCTTTATGAATTACATAGTAAAATTTTAAATAAATTAAAATACAAACATGATTTAATTAAAAAAGAATTAAATTTAACTGCGCAAATTAGAAAAATTAAACATAAAAAATTTTTGGAAGAATTAAATTCTAAAAAAGAAGTTAAAAATTCAAATAATGATAAAAAATTAGGTGAATTAAATATTTCTATTGATAATAAATCTATTTTAAATGGAATTAAAAATAAATTACCAAATATTGAAAGTAGTGATAAAATAAAGAAATTTAAAAGAAAAAATCTTAAGAATAAATTTATTAGTAAAAGATTTTCAATTTTAACCGAAAATTTTGAAAATTTATCAGAAAAAAATAATAATAAAACTAACATTAGAAATAATGATAATAATAAATCAAAATTTTTTTTAACTGACACAACTTTTAATCAAAATTTAGAAACAGAACAAAATACAGCAAATATAAATAGAACATTACCAACTTTTTCAAATATAATAAAAGAATCAATTGATTTAAATCCAATCAAAGGAAATAAAATAATTTTAAATTTAAAATCAGAATTATGTTCTGATATAAATAAAGAAAAAAAAAGTAAAATTCAAATATTAAAAGAAGAAATTGGAGCAGATTCTTTTATTTTAGATTCAGTTTATAATTTTAAAAAGAAAAAAACACATACAGAATTTAATTCAGGAATGTTTGACATTCCTTTTTTAAGTCAAATTAATTTATAACTTTTTTTTATATATAAATAAATAAAAAGATAATATTTAAACAAGTTGTAAATAATAAATATATTATTAATTATATTTAAATATTCAAAAAAAATAAATAAAAAAAATTTTTAAAAAATTAATTATTAAAATATGTATTCATGTCCACATCATAATTTTGGTCCATCAAATATTTTCATTGACATAACAGAAGATGGCGCAGTTAAAAAACGTTTAATAACATATAGCGAAGAAGAATCTGTTACTGATAATCATCAAATAGGTATTAAATTTACAAAAAGTTGGGGAGAAAAAACAATAGAAAGTACAAAAAAAGAACCATTTAGATTTACTTTAGGCAATGATGAAGTTTTAAAAGGGGTTGAAATTGGTGTAAAAACTATGAAATTAAATGAAAAAGCTGAATTTTTAATTGCTTCTGATTATTGCAATGGGGAACATGTTCATCATGGTTGTTGTTTTTTATCTTATGAAATTGAAGTGGTTGAAATAAATCCACCTGAAAAGAAAATAAAAGAAATGAATTATGATGAAAAATTAATTATTGCTAAAAAATATAAAGAACAAGGAATTCAAAAATATAATGAAAAAGATTTTGAATGGGCAATAGAAAAATTTGAATATTCTCTTAAATATTTATGTGATTTTGAACTTAATGAAAAATTTATTGAAGGTAAAAAATTAGTTGTTAGTTTATTTACAAATATTTCAAATTGTTATAATTTATTAAAAAATTATAATAAAGTTTTAGAAATAACTAAAAAAGCTTTATTTATAGAACAAACACCGAAATTATATTATTTTAGAGCTTTAGCAAGTATTTATACAAATAATTTTAAAGAGGCTGAAGAAAATTATATAAATTTAAAGAAATTAGTTCCTGAAGAAGACAATGGTGTAATATTTGTTAAGGAAATTATTGAAAAAAAAATATCAAATAGAAAAAATCATGAATCTAAATTTTTAAGAAATTTTTATAGAATTAAATATTTTGATAATAATATGAATATTAATTATTCTATACAAACTATTCCATATGAAATATTAAATAAAGAAAATCCTATTGTTTCTTTAGATTTAATTATTAATAATAATATTAAAAATATTGAAATTGAATTATTTAAAGATAAATTACCTATTACATCTAATAATTTTTTAAAATTCTGTTTAAATAAACAATTAGATAATATAATAATAAATAAAGTTATTAAAGATTTTATATTTGAATTTAATCCTGATATAAATAATGTAAATAAAATATATTTTAATGATGAAAATTTTATTTATTTTCATTGTACAAAAGGAGTATTAACAATGGGAAATGAAAATAAACCAAACACGAATCATTCTAAATTTTGGATTACTCTTACAAATAGAAATATTTGGTTAGATGGTAAAAATACAGTTTTTGGACATATAATAAAAAATATTGAAGTTTTAGATGAAATAAACGAAGTTGAAACAAACGAAAATGATATACCTTCTAAAGATATAATAATTAAAAAATGTTATATAAAAGAAAATAATATATAAAATTAAATATATTTCATATATATATAAATTTTAATAATATAAATATATATAATTTTATATATATTTTTTTATATTTAATCTTCATATATAAAACCCATCCAACTTTTTTCTTTATTAAAATAAATCATATGTCCTAATAAATTAAATTGTGGATTATTTTTTTTAATATATCCTCCATCTTTTTCTATTCTCGTATAATATATATTTTTTTCTCCTTTTTCATTTTGACCTACATGTGGATCTAAAATTAAAAGCATATAACTTCCATCTTCATTAGTTTTTACTCCAACTAAACATATACTAATTTGCGCATCATCTAAAATAATAGGATAACAATTATCTTTTTTAAAATATTCAATTATTTTAGCTATAAATTCATCAAATGTATAAATAATTTTAAATTCTTCTTCGGGTGCATATGCTCGTTTATTATATTTATTTATTAAAAATAAATTTCCTTTATACCCAAAATCATATGATATTAATTGAGAAATAAAAGGTTCAGCCCAGCCATCAAGAGATTCAAAAGGGCAAAATTTTGTATTTTGAATATAAATTGGAATATTATTGTATATTTTTTTATAAATATCTAATAATTTATTTCTTCCTCCATAAGTTAAAAATAGATTTTTGAATGTTATGTCTTTATTTGTAATATTATTTTTTGAAAGAATAAATGATAAAAATGTTTGTGTTGTTCTCCATGCGCAGCCCCAACCATAATCTTGAATAGATTCACAATTGTAATAATAAAATGATAAAAATTTTGGGTTTACGTGATTATAATTTGAAAATTCTTGAGAAAATAATTTAATTATTGTTTCTGGGGGAATAATTTTTTTTTCTTTTTCTGGGGTTAATTCTTTTAATAAAAGTCTTTCATAAGGTTTATTATTTTCTATATTATTTAAATTAGATTCCATTTAAATATAAATTAATATTTAAATTATATTAAATAGAAAAAATAAAAAAATCAAACTTTTATCACCTATTTTATATTATTAAAATTTTAATAAATATTAAAAATAGTTATTTAAATCATGTTTAAAATATTAAATAATTTATATTTACAACAATCATATCAATATTATAAAAATAATATTTAATTTTCAATTTCATAAATAATTTATTTACATATTAATATATTATTAATAATTTTGATTAAATTTGAAAATAATAATAAGTTTATTTCACAAAAAATACAAATAATATTAATTAATAGAATTATTCAATTTATTAAACCTAAATAAAAGGTTTTTTTTCGATTTATTATGAATACTTTTAAAAAAAGAAGAATTTAAATTATTTAAAATATTATTTTTATTAAAAGCATTATAAATTTTATTATTTTTATATTTTTCGATAATATTATTCAAATTTCTAATATTATTTATTTTTTTATCTTTATTTATTATAAAAGAATGATGTTTTTTTAATTTAAAGAAATTCATATGACAAGTTGAATTTGATTTAATAAGAGTATTATTTTTATTATTTAAATTAGAAATAAAACTATATTTAATTTCTTTTAAATTATTATTATTTTTTGAATTTTCGATATTATTAATATTATTATTATCAAAATTTGGATTTTTTTTTATATTTTTATTATTATTATTATTTAAATAAATTTTAGGCGAAGCATATAAATTTTTAAAATATTCATTTAATTGAATGTTTTGTTTTTTAATAATAGGAAAATTATCTTTTTCTTCTTTAATATAAACTTTTAATCTTTTTAACTTTTTTTTTTCTAATAAATTTTTATTAATTTTGTTTTTATTTGGATCTTGAATGTTATTAAAAAGTTCAAAATCATCACTATCAGAATCAGAATCATTTTTTTTATCTTCGATGAATTTAAATTTCGATCTAAACAAATTTTCTTCTTCTAAATAATGTAACTTTAAATTATATCTTGCTTTTAATGAAGCAATATTAACATCGTATGGAATGTTTCTATATAAAAATAATTTTGTTTTCATTATTTTTTTTATAATAAATTAATTAATTAAATTTATATTAATAAATAATTTATTTTAAATAATAATAATCTTTTCCATCTTGATGAAATGTATCTAAATTTTCTAATAAATTATCCAAATTTTCTTCGACATCTTCAGAATTGAAATTTTTATTTAATTCTTCTAAAATATCTTCATAGCACATTTTATTTTTTTGTCGAATTAAATTTGTTAATGTTTCTTTCATTTTATCATAAATTGAATTAACTTCTCTTTTTCTTTTGTTATTTAAATAATTATTTGAATCTTCTTCTTCTTCTACAATGCTGCTTGAAGCATTTTCCATGTCATATTCAAATTCATCTTTCATATAATCATCGTCGCTTGAATCATCTTCATTTTCTTTTTCTTTTTCGTTTTTATCTTTTATTAATTGTTTTAGTGATTTTTCTTTTTCTTCTTTTGATTTTTTATTATCATTTATTATATTTTGAATTGAACTTTCTAATGATTCTTCTTCTTCTTCATTTTTATCTTCTTTTTCTTCATCTAAATTTTTATTTTTTTTTTTATTATCTTCTTCTTCATTATTTTCATCTTCTTCATTTAAATTTTTTTTATTTTTTTTTCCTTTTTTTAAATTTTTATTAGATTTTTCAATGTTTCTTTTTAAATTAACAATTCCTGTGTAACCTTTTTTTAAAATATTAATTAAACTATTTGAATTTTTTTTTTCGTTTTTTTCTATTTTTTCAATGTCTTCGATTGTTTGTTGTTTTTTAGGTGGAAAATATTTAGTAAAACTAAACCAATCTAAACAAGGAAAAGCTTCTAATTTATTAACAGATTCGTTGTATTTAACTATTAAATATTTTGATTTTTCACCTAAATTTGAGCCAGAAAATGAAATTTCATTAACATTTGGATTTTTTTCGATTAAATTATATTTTTTTTCTTTGTTTTTTATCACACAAAAATTTGATTCATTTATTGAATTTGAAATAATTCCAATGTTATTTTTTGCTTGAGTGTTGTATAAAATAATTGGAATGCTTATTTTATTAGTTGAAGACATTTTTTTAATAATATTTTTTTTTTTTATAATATTATTTTAATGGAAGAAAAAACATGTAAATTTGTTAATAAAAAAATTGCTTATGAAGGAAAAAATGTTGATTTTGTTTTTAAAGATTTTGAAATAAAAGAAGGTGAAAAATCAAAAATTATTACATATGAATATTTAGAATATAAAAATAATAATAAAAATAATAATTTTCCTGCTCATAAATTGAGTCTTTTTTTAATGAATCCAAAAACGAAAAAAATTTTAATAACTTCAATTTTTCGTTTCGCTGTTAATAAATTATCATTAGAATTTCCAATCATCGATATTAATAATAATAATAATAAAGAAAATTTTTATGATGTTATTTTAGAAACAATTGATGATTATTTAAAATCAAAAAAATTAGAAGGAAAATTTAAAAAATTTTTAGTTTCTAAAAAATTTGATAATATTGAAGATCAAATTAAAATAGGTTCTAATTGTTATTATGATCCTTGGAAAAGTGACAATCGTTCTATTCCATGTATGATTGAATTAAATGAAAATGTAATTAAAACTCCAGAAAATGAACCTGAAAAATTTATTGAATATTTTTTAGTTGATGTTTCTCAATTATTACAATTCATTACAGATAAAATTAATAATGAAAATTATTGTTGTTGCTCTGAATTATATAATTTCGCTTATGGTTTGCATTTGAAAAATATTCTTAAAGAAAAAAATTTAATATAATAATAATAATAATTTATTTATAAAATTTATTATTAAAAAAAAAATTTTTTTTTTTTATTTATTTTTATATTGTTAATAATTTGTTATTCATTAATTCAAAAATAATTAAAATTGAATAATAATCAATTTCTGTTCTATCAAAAATTGGAATTGGAAAATTATTTCTTGAAATATAATCAAGATAAATTAAAGGCATTATTATATTATTATTATAATTTTTATAATTATCTTTTAAATTATTTATATAAATACTCCATTTTTTATTTATATTCAAATATTTATTTATTTCTTTCGTAAAATTTTCACTTATTTTATAATAATTATTTTCTAATTCTTTTTTGTAAGGTTCAAATAAAAAAAAATTCATAATGAAACTTTTTATATTTAAATGAATAATATTCCAATTAATAATTTTTACAATAATTACATAATTATAATTTTTATTTATTTTCATTTCATTGCAATTTAATAATGTTAATTCTTTTAAATTATTTAATAATATGTAAATGTAAAAAGGATAAATATAAGAATTTGATTCTGTTTGATAAGATGTAATTCTACGAAAAGTTAAAAGATTAATAAATTTAATTAAAATGTCTTTATTTAATTCTTTTTTTAATAAAAGTAAATTTAATTTGTATAAAAAATTATCATAAAGTAAATAATTTTCATCTAAATAAGAAAGTTGGTCTATGTTTTTATAATTATTAAATGATAAATAAGGATAATTTTTTTTATCGTTTTTTTGAGTTATAAAATTTGATAATTTAATATAAATTTTTTTTTGTTCGAGTAATTTTGATTGACTATTATTAATTTTAGTTTTTAAATAAGAATCATCTAAATTATTATTATTATTTTTATTATTATTAAAATTAGTTTTATATTTATTTTTAAAATCTGTTAAAAAAAAAGGAATTAAATTATTATTTTTTTTATTTTTTGTTTGTTTAATTTAAGTATAAGAAATATTATT
>JAEEGK010014262.1_pt1 | contig 17780 bp, 13 predicted proteins | sample 8958771 | NCBI WGS metagenome assembly JAEEGK01 (sample SAMN16246547, study PRJNA631951) | gut metagenome | biome: gut microbiome; feature: rumen; material: SC-attached | host: Bos | place: Iran: Karaj | collected 2018-10
ATTCATCTATTCCGGAGATGACTCTTACCTGGTAGGGGATTCCTAAACCAGCAAGCAACTCGCGCCGTCTGGGTGAGTTGCTTGCTAATATGATGTTATAATGTTCCGTAGCGTTCTGTCTTTAGAGGGGTTAGTTTACGGCTACTTTCAGACCGTTGATGACGTAGATGCCGCGGGGGAGTGTCTGCAGGGCTTTGTTGATGTTGGTGTTGGCCTTTACCTGGGCTCCCTGTGCGTTGTAGATATCTACTACGGCGTTCTGGGTCTTGAGGTCACGGATGCAGGTTTCCTGGCCTGCGGCGTCTGTGATGTGCTTGATTTCAAGTGTCTGGGCTGTGGGGCTCTGGCTGTCCCATGTGAATCCGCAGCGGGTGGGCAGGAAGGTTTTGTCTCCGCTGGTGCAGATGAGGATGCTCTGAAGCTCGTCAGACTCCTGCATGGCGGGTATGCCGTAGCGGCCGGGTACCTGTACGCTTTCCCAACTGCTGCCGAAGGAGATCTGGTTGCCCTGGGCGTCGGTCTTGGTGATGCACTTGAGGGCGGTATTGACGTCTGCGGATTCTGAACTCTTGACACGCAGGGTCTGCAGGGTAGGCGAGTATATGAGGTAGGGTACACCGGCCTCGATTCCCTCGGTGGTGCAGTCCAGGAAGTAGAGGTTCAGGGCGCTGCCTTCCTGGCTGATGGAGATGAGGCGCTCTACCTGTACGTCCTTGGCTGCTGCCTGCAGCTGTGCTGCGGTGAGGCTCATGGGCAGGCAGATGGTGTTATAACCGGCAAACAGGGTGCGGTTTATCTGTACGGGCTGTTCGTCATTGAGCAGGCTTACATTGAGGGTTTCGCCTGCGGTGTACAATGTCTTGACTTTGTTCTGCGCAAATGCCTGTGAACAGAAGGCTGCTGCAGCTACCAGTGCGAGTGTAAAATGCTTCATAATTCTCCTTATTTTATGGTTTACGACTGCAATATTACAAAATCTCTGTGGAATAACAATGTGTTATTCCCTCTTTTTTTTCTTGTATTTAACAACTTTAACGTATAGTTTCAGGTTTCAGGTTTCAAGTTTCAGGTTTCAGGTTTCAGGTTTCAGGTTTCAAGTTTCAGGTTTCAGGTTTCAAGTTTCAGGTTTCAGGTTTCAGGTTTCAATCCTCTAACCACTAACCACTAACCACTATCCGCTAACCATTAAATACTGGCAACGTGGTGGATGATGTAGGAACGCATGATATGGATGGCCTGTTTGTTGGTACCGCCAAGGGGGATGATGAGGTCGGCGTAGCGCTTGGTGGGTTCGATGAATTCCTCGTGCATGGGCTTGAGTACCTGGCGGTAGCGGTCAATGACCATCTGGGCGGTGCGGCCTCGTTCGATGATGTCACGCTGGATGACGCGGATGAGGCGTTCGTCGGGGTCGGCATCTACAAAGATCTTGAGGTCCATGAGGTCACGCAGTTCCTTTTTCCACAAGGCCATAATCCCCTCTATTATAATGACTTCACATGGTTCTATGTGAACTGTTTCTGGAAGTCTGTTACTGATGATGTAACTGTAGGTGGGCTGCTCGATGCTTTTGTGCTGGCGCAGGTCCTGAATCTGCTGGGTGAGCAGTTTCCAGTCAAAGGCGTCGGGGTGGTCAAAGTTGATTTTCTTACGCTCCTCCATGCTGAGATGTGAGGTGTCATTGTAGTAGGAGTCCAATGGTATGACGGCTACCTTGTCTGTTGGCAGGGCATCCATGATTTTCTTTACTACGGTTGTTTTTCCTGATCCGGTTCCTCCGGCAATTCCGATGATATACATTGTTGCTATTATTTAGTTTACGGTTTACAGTTTACGGTTTACAGTTTACGGTTTACAGTTTACGGTTTACAGTTTACAGTTGATAGTTTACGGTTTACAGTTGATAGTTGATAGTTTATAGTCAGTTTAAAGAGTTTACAGTTGAAAGAACTATCATCTATCATCTATTATCTATCATCTATCACATAATGCTCAATGCTCAATGTTCAATTCCTTCGGGGGCCGCTTTTTCTTTTTATTTTTCCTGAAGGCTTCCTTCCAGTTGTTGAAGTCGCGCTTGAACTGGATGCCCAGGCCTTGGGTGGTGAGTGAGGACTGGACGAAGTAGCGGTCATTGGTCTGGTTGTAGGCCTTGAGGGAGAAGTCTCCGTTGCGGGTGAGGATATACTGGATATCGAAGTCGCCGATGAAGTTGTTGGTGCTGTAGTAGCTCTCGCGGTAGCCGAAGTTTCCGTTTATGAGCAGGCGGTTATTGAGCATTCTGCCGCTGAGGATGCCTTCTACGTCCAGCTTGTCCCAGCCGGTCTCGCCGGTGCGCAGGTTGGTGCCGAAGGTCCAGTTGTTGGAGCCTACGGCGTTGGAGAGTATCTGGTTGAACTGGCTGCTGAGGGTGCTGCTGAGGAAGGAGTTGATGGCCATGCTGCTTTGCAGGCTGGAGCCGCGGTCCTGCATTTGGGCGCCGTAGCTGTAGAAGCGTCCGATGCCGAGCAGGTAGATGACTTGCATGTTGCGTTCCTCCTCGGTATTGACCATGGAGCGGACCATCTTCTTCTCGTCCTCGTTGGCGTTGGGGAGGTCAAAGTCGAAGGTGATGACGGGCTGGCCGGCGAGGCCGCCGATGTTCATGATGCAGTCCACGCGGGTGTTGGCGAGGCCGAGGCTGGAGGCGGAGAGGTCATCCAGGGAGACGTTGGGGACGGTGTAGTTGGCTCTGAGGTTGAGGGAGGCCTGCATGGGGTCTCCGCCGAAGACGATGGTGCCGTCCCGCTGGAACTGGAAGTCCTTGCGGATGACGTCCTGCACGGACATCTTGTAGGTTCCGTTGTCTGTGCGGAAGGTGCCGTACATCTGGAATTTGCCTTTGTTATAGAAGTTGGCCAGGATGTGGCCGTTGCCTGCCAGGTTGATGTAGTCGCCTGAGCGGAGGTCCATGAGGAGCTTGAGGGTGGCGTTGGGGTTGACGTCTATGTCAAAGTTGATGCGTATATTGGTCTGGGGCTTCTCCTGGGCTACGGCTTCTGTCCGGGTGTTGCGGGCAGTGTCTGTGTGTGAAACGTAGGTGATGAAGCCGGCATCGGTGATGGTCTCGGGGGAGGCGACTTTATATACGAGGGTGGTTTTCTTCTGGGGGGTGGCCTCGACGTCAACATTGAGTTCGCCCGGCTGGCCTGTGAGGGTGAGCTTGCCGTCGGCGAAGACGGTGCCGTAGAAGTTGGCGTCGCCGAAGTCACGGAAGTCGTAGCCTAAGAGGTTATGGGCTGTGGCGCTGAACTGGTAGCGCATGTTGCTGAAGCGGTCATAGATGAGGTGTCCGTCAAGCTGTGCTGTGTGGTCGGAGTCTGTGCCGTTGCTGTACTGGTCATGGATGGTGATGTCCCGGAACCAGATGTTTCCGGGGCGCATGATGACGCTGTCCCCTACGGTGTGGTAGTCAACGCCGAGGGAGAGGACGTGCATGGAGGCTTCATTGAGGAGGAGGTCGCCGTCCATGGTAAAGGTCTTGAAGGGACCGTGCAGGCGGGCCCATCCGCTGACGCTGCCTGCCAGGTTGCTGAAGATGTCCTTGGTCCACTTGTTGAGGAAGGCGATGTTGGTGCGGTTGGCGCGTATGTTAAGGTCCAATCCGCTGCCTTCTTCCTTGCCGGGGGTGATGGTGCCGCTGACGCTGGTCTGCTGGCGGGTGGCGAGGTCACGTAGGTGGGCGTCCAGGGTGATGGTTTTCCCCTTGCTGCCCCAGTTGACGTAGGCGTCGCAGTCACCCAGGGAGGCTCTGTTCATGAGGAAGTCATAGATGTGCAGGTAGCCGTCAATGACGGGTTTCTTCAGTACGGAGGTGGCATAGACGAGGCCGGTGGCTTTGCCGTCGAAGTCAACATCATGGAAGTTGACCATATCGAAGATGTAGGCCAGGTCTATCTGGTTGAGGTCGGCGGTGAGGGTGTCTGTGCTCTCGCCGGACATTCGGCCGTTTATGGCGATGTGTCGGTTCTCGCAGGTGAGTTTCACGTTCTCAACATCCACTACGTTGTCATGGTAGTTGACGTGTGCGGGGGAGAGGGTCCAAGTGGTGTCGTTGATGATGATGTCGGAGGTGTTGAGGACGCCTTCTATGGCCTGGCGGCCGGAGAGGTCGCGGTGGAAGTATCCGGTCAGGTTGATGTTGCCCTTCATGGCGGGGCTTTTGTGGTTGTCCCAGTCCAGACGGGTGATGAGCTTGTCCTTGTTGGCATAGGCGTTGAGGTTAAGCTCGGTGGCCTTTCCCTTCATGACGCGCTCTGTCTTCAGACTGGTCTGGATGATGTTCTGATAGCTTTCAAGGTGCAGCTCGGTATGCCGGAGGTCGTTGTTGCCGTAATAGAAATGGGGGATGCTGGCGGTGAGGAGGATGCGCTGGGTGGCGTTGTTCATCTCGCCCTGGATGACGGCGGTCTGGGGGAGCCTGATGTCGGTTCCTGTGAGGGTGCGCAGCAGGGTGGTGTCCCTGACTGTGACGGAGAAGGCGATGTCATTGTCGGTGGTGACCTGGGTGCGCGGCTGGGGGAAGATGCTGGGCAGTGCCTGGTGGGTGAGGGTGAGGAAGGAGGGGGCGAGGTCTTTCCACTGGAAGTGTCCTGCGGCCCGGGCCTGGATGACGGGGCTGAAGAGGGCCAGGTGCTGTCCGTCCTCGTCATAGCGGCTGATGAGGGCGATGCTGTCAATGATGACGGGCTGGTCCTGGCGGTTCCGGATGCGGATGTCTGTTATGTCCAGGCCTCCGGTGATGTGGCCTGTTTCGGTTAGGGTGACGTCGGCATTGATGCGACCGCTGTACCGGTATTCTTCCCTGGATTTGGTGAGGTTGAGCTCGTAGGGGGCCATGTTGGCAAGCTGGCCGGAGCAGGTGATGTGCTTCTGGCCGGGGAGCAGGCTGGCCTGGGCCTGGAGCTGCAGGGAGCCGCTGAGGTCGGCCAGGTCAATATGGCCGCTATAGGTGTCGGCTTTGGCGCTTCCGCTGAGGGCGATGCCCCTGTATTCGTGACCCCGGTACATGAGGCTGCCTATGGTGCCTGTGAGGGTGAGTTCGGGCTTGCCGTCCTGTCCGTGCAGGCGGCCCTGTACCTGGCTGGTGAAGGCGATGTTGCCTAAATCGGTGGGTTTGCCGCCTGCCAGGAGCTGGCCCAGGTGGAACCGGCTGGTGCTGAGCAGGGCGTTTATGTTGTCTTGATCGGTAAGTTTGCCCTGCAGGCTTAAGGTGCCGGAGGGGGTGGTGGTGGTGAGGTCTGCCTGGAGTGCGTCCCGGCGGTAGGTGAGGCTTCCTTCGGTTAGGGTGCTGCCTAAGTTGGTGAGGTAGGGGCTGAGCTCTGCCTCCTGGCCGCGCAGGTTACGGAGGATGAACTGCTGCACGTTACTGCCGGTCCTGAGCCGGAGGGAGCTGACGGCTACGGTGGGGTTGTCCGTGAGGTCACGGACGGTGCCCCGGGCCTGCAGCTCGAGGTTCTGCCGGGTGTCGGACAGACGGAGGTCGGGCAGTTGGAGCTGACCTTCCTGCAGGTGGCCCTCGCCGTAAATCAGGATGGGGTCTGTGAAGTGCTGTACCTTGTCGGTGAAGCAGGTGAAGTCTGCTGGTTGCAGGGTGGCCTGGACTGTACCTTTTATATTAGTGTTCTGCAACCACCGGGCGAATTCATTCCGGGCGGGCAGGCCGGGATAGCCGGCCTGGAGCCGGGCTATCTGCAGGCGGGAGTTGGCGGTTTGCAGGCTGAGGTCGGTGAGCAGGGCTTCACGGCTGTTGGCGCTCAGGAGGAAGGAGAGTTGCCTGACGATGAGTCCGCTGGCTTCGGTAAAGCTGAGCTTTTTCAGGCTGACGGCTATGGTGTCCGGCAGGCTGAGCAGGAGCTTGGCGTTGACATCAATGTCGCTGACGCTGAGGTGTCGGGGATTGAACTGTTGCGGGGTGGGGGCGGCATCCAGGATGTTGTAGCGCAGGGTGCTCCTGCGGACGAGGAGTGTGCCGATGCGGACATCGGTGCGGGTGCTTTTCTTCTCTTTCTTACTGAACTTGTCTATGAGGAACTGGCAGTTGAGGGGGGCTTTGTCATGGGCCTTGTACAGGGTGATGTGGGCGCCGATGAGCTGGGCGTTGTCAATGTGTACCTGTTTCTCGAGCAGGGGGAGTATCCTGATTTTGGCGGCCATACGGGAGGCGCTGAGCATGAGGCTGTCCTGCCGGTCATAGATGCGTACGTTGTCAATAATGAGGCGGTTGAAGAGTCCGGGGCTGACGTTGCCGATGCGGACGGTGGTGCCTAAATAGTCTGTAAGGGATTGGGACAGGACTTTCGCACTCCAGCTCTGAACGGCCGGAATCCTGGATAGGGACAGTCCTGTCAGACAGATGACTATAACAAGTCCCACTAAGCATCTTATTATGAATTTTAATGCTTTTATGCTTCCTTATTGTCTTGTTTAATGTACCTGTTTGTTATAATCGAGAACAAAAGTACAAAAAATATTTTGGAAAAGCGCCCTATTCGGTTAAAATTTTATAATTTTGCACGGCTAAAATGGAACCTATATATTTTTAATCCAAAGATATGGCAAAAGTAATCAAATTACGTAAAGGCCTGGACATCAACCTGAAAGGCAAAGCTGCCAAGGAGACTGCCAGCGTGGATTGCCCCGGAGAGTTTGCGCTCGTACCGGACGACTTCTGCGGTCTGAAGCCCAAGGTGGTGGTGAAGGAAGGTGATGCCGTTAAGGCCGGGGATGCCTTGTTTGTGGACAAGTTGCATCCCGAAGTGAAGTTTGTCAGCCCTGTCAGCGGTACTGTCTCGCTGGTGGAGCGTGGTGACAGACGTAAGCTTCTGAGTGTTCGTGTTCAGCCTGACGGTAAGAAGGAAGCCCGTCAGTTTGACGTGAAGGGCGACGTGAAGGCTTTGCTTTTGGAGAGTGGTCTGTTCGGTTTCTTCCGCCAGCGTCCCTATGACGTGGTGGCTAATCCGGAGGATGCTCCTAAGGCAATCTTCGTGAGTGCGTTCAACAGTATGCCGCTGAGCCAGGACTTTGAGTATGTGCTGGCCGGTCAGGAGGCTGACTTCCAGGCTGGTATCTCTGCTCTGAGCAAGCTGGCCAAGGTTTACCTGGGCATCAGTGCCAGGCAGAGCAATGCTGCGCTGACGGGTGCCAGGGACTGTGAGGTGAATGTGTTTGACGGTCCTGCTCCTGCCGGTAACGTAGGTGTGCAGATTAACCATGTATGCCCCATTAACAAGGGCGAGGTGGTTTGGACGCTGGGTGCCGAGGAGGTGATCTTCATTGGCCGTCTGATGAACAATGGTACTGTTGACTTTACACGTACTGTCGCATTGGCAGGCAGCGAGGTGAACGCTCCTAAGTACTATAAGGTGCTGGTGGGCCAGAAGCTGACTACTCTCATCGGGGGTAATGCTAAGGTGGACGGCAGCCGTATTATCAACGGAAACGTGATGACCGGCATCAAGACTACAGCAGACGGTTTCCTGGCAGCTCATGCCACAGAGGTGAACGTTATCCCCGAAGGCGATCATGCCGACGAGATGCTGGGTTGGATCATGCCCCGTTTCAATACCTTCAGTACACACCGCAGTTACTTCTCCTGGCTCTTCGGCAAGAAGAAGGAGTATGTGCTGGATGCCCGTGTGAAGGGTGGTGAGCGCCACATGATCATGAGCGGTGAGTATGACAGGGTATTCCCTATGGATATTTATGCTGGTTATCTGGTGAAGGCTATCATTGCGGGCGATATTGACCGTCAGGAGGCTCTTGGTATTTACGAGGTTGCACCCGAGGATTTCGCGATAGCGGAATTCGTGGACAGCAGTAAGCTGGAGTTGCAGCGCATCGTTCGTGAGGGTCTGGATATCCTTCGTAAAGAAAATGCTTAATACATTATATTTATATGAAAGCGTTAAAGAAACTATTCGATAATATACACCCCTACGTTGAGGAGGGAGGTAAATTCCATGCCTTCCGTTCCTTGGTGGACGGATTCGAGACTTTTGCCTTCGTTCCCAATACCACCTCGCGTGCAGGAAGTGTTAATATCCACGATGCTATCGATAGCAAGCGTATCATGAGCCTGGTAGTGATTGCCCTGCTCCCCGCGCTGTTCTTCGGTATGTACAATGTGGGTTACCAGAATGCATTGGCTGCAGGTCAGCTGGAGAATGCTACATTCTGGGGTATGTTTTTGTATGGTGCCCTGGCCGTTCTGCCTAAGATTATTGTCAGCTATGCGGTTGGTCTGGGTATTGAGTTTGTTGTCGCACAGTGGAAGAACGAGGAGATTCAGGAAGGCTTCCTGGTATCAGGTATCCTGATTCCTATGATTGTTCCTGTTACCTGCCCCCTCTGGATTCTGGCTATTGCCGTTGCCTTCAGCGTTATTCTGGCTAAGGAGATCTTCGGCGGTACTGGTATGAACATCTTCAACCCTGCTCTTATCACTCGTGCGTTCCTGTTCTTCAGCTATCCCAGTGCCATGACTGGTGATGCTACTGTATGGGTAGCCCAGGATACCATCTTCGGTACCGGCTTTGCCGCTCCTGAGGCTTACACAGCAGCTACTCCTCTGGGTCAGGCTGTAACAGAGGGCTTTGCCGGTTTCGACTGCGCAACCATCCAGAACGCCATCACGGGTCTGATTCCCGGTTGTATCGGTGAGACCAGCGTGATTGCCATTGCCCTGGGCGCTATCCTGCTCCTGTGGACTGGTGTCGCAAGCTGGAAGATTATGCTGAGTGTGTTCGTAGGCGGTGCTTGCACAGGTTATCTGATGCAGGCTACCGGTCTGACAGCTATCCAGTGGTACGAGCATCTGGTACTGGGCGGTTTTGCCTTCGGTGCTGTGTTTATGGCTACTGATCCTGTTACCAGCAGCCGTACAGAGTGCGGTAAGTACATTTACGGTTTGCTGATTGGCTTCATTGCGGTATTGGTTCGTGTACTCAACCCCGGTTATCCCGAGGGTATGATGCTGGCTATTCTGCTGATGAACCTTTTTGCTCCGCTGATTGACTACTGCTTCGTACAGAGTAATATCAATATGCGTGCTAAGCGCGCCGTTAAAAAGTAAGGAGGACGACGATATGAAACTGAATACAAACGGAAATGTATATACCTTCTGCTATGCAGCAGTAATGGTTATCATCGTTGCCTTCCTGCTGGCTTTCGTGGCTTCTGCTTTGAAGGAGACACAGGAGGCCAATGTGGCAAACGATACGAAGGGACAGATTCTTTCTGCTCTCGGCTATGACAAGGCTACTATTGATGTGGCTGCCGTCTTTGCTGAGAAAGTACAGGATAATCTTGTAGAGGAAGGTGAGTTGAAGCCTTACGAGGGTAAGTTCAACACCACCTATGGTTCCCTCATCAAGAATGGCGAGCTTCATGTCTTCACTGGTACTACAGCCAATGGCGAGAAGGCTTACGTGATTCCTGTTGTAGGTCGCGGCCTTTGGGGTGGTCTTTGGGGCTATATCGCAGTAAACGAGGCAAAGGACAAAGTGCTGGGCACATATTTCTATCATGAGAGTGAGACAGCCGGCCTTGGTGCCCGTATCGGCGAGAAGTGGTTCCAGGATCAGTTCATTGGCAAGCCTATCTTCGACGAGAAGAACAATGTTGTTCTGACAGTTGTGAAGGCAGGTGCTGCCCAAAACGAGAACGAGGTGGACGGCGTAACAGGTGCTACCCTTACAAGTAAGGGTGTGGCCGCAATGGTGCAGGACGGTCTGACTGCTTACAGAGGTTTTCTGTGCTGGTCAGAGTGCTGTTGCGAGAAACAAGCCGAATGCGCCAAAGAAGAGTGTGAACAAACCGATGTTGAACAGTAAAATTAGGAGGAAAGAATATGAGTAAATTGTTTTCAGCAGAGAATAAGGCCGCATTCTCAAATCCTATTAACCTGAACAATCCTGTTGCTGTACAGGTTTTGGGTATTTGTTCGGCTTTGGCTGTTACCAGTCAGCTGGCTCCCGCAATCGTAATGGGTCTCAGTGTAACGGTCATCACAGCATTCTCGAATGTTATTATCTCATTGCTGCGTAAGACTATCCCCAACCGTATTCGTATTATCGTTCAGTTGGTGGTTGTTGCAGCTTTGGTAACTATAGTAAGTCAGATATTGAAGGCATATGTATACGATGTCAGCGTTCAGCTTTCTGTATACGTAGGTCTTATCATCACCAACTGTATCCTGATGGGTCGTCTGGAGGCTTTTGCTATGCAGAACAGTCCCTGGCCTTCTTTCTTGGATGGCGTAGGTAACGGTTTGGGTTATGCCTTGATTCTGGTTATTGTTGGTTTCGTTCGTGAGTTGTTTGGCTTTGGCAGTCTTTTTGGCTTCCAGATTATTCCCGACAGCTGGTACGTTGCCAATGGTGGCTGGTATATGAATAATGGTATGATGGTAATGCCTGCTATGTCTCTGATTATCGTAGGTTGTGTAATCTGGGCTCATCGCTCAATAAATAAGGAGGCTAAGTAATTATGGAACATATGATTTCGCTTTTTGTCCGCTCTATCTTTGTGGACAACATGATATTTGCTTTCTTCTTGGGTATGTGCTCTTACTTGGCAGTTTCCAAGAATGTAAAGACTGCTTTGGGACTGGGTGTTGCAGTAACTTTCGTGCTGCTCGTTACCGTGCCTGTCGACTATGCTTTGCAGACATACGTACTGGGTCCTGATGCAATTGTAGCAGGTGTAGACCTGACCTTCCTTGCCTTCATCCTGTTCATAGCCGTTATTGCCGGTATGGTGCAGTTGGTAGAGATGATTGTGGAGCGCTTTAGCCCCTCGCTGTATGCTTCACTGGGTATCTTCCTGCCTCTGATTGCTGTTAACTGTGCCATCATGGGTGCCAGTTTGTTCATGCAGCAGCGCATTACCATGGAACCCACCAATGCTCAGTACATTGGCGGCTTTGGCGATGCAATTGCTTATGCACTTGGTTCTGGTATCGGTTGGCTGTTGGCTATTGTCGGTCTTGCCGCTATTCGCGAGAAGATGGCTTATACCGATGTACCTAAGCCTCTGCAGGGTCTTGGTATTACATTTATCACTGTAGGCCTGATGGCACTTGCCTTCATGTGCTTCTCTGGTCTTAACATCTAAAAGTAGGAGGAATATACAATGGATATGAATTTGATTTTAGCGAGCATTGGCGTATTCCTGGTTATCATCCTTGTGCTGGTAGCCATCCTGCTCGTAGCTAAGGCTTACTTGTCACCCAGTGGCAATGTGAACATTACAATTAACGGTAAAGAAACACTCTCTGTTGGTCAGGGTAGCTCTCTGCTGAGCACTCTTTCACAGGAGGGAATCTTCCTGCCCAGTGCCTGTGGCGGTAAGGGCTCTTGTGGTCAGTGCAAGCTTCAGGTTCCTGCCGGTGGCGGTGAGATTCTGGATAGTGAGAAGGGTCACTTCACCCGTAAGCAGATCAAGGAGAACTGGCGTCTGGGTTGTCAGTGCAAGGTGAAGGGTGACCTTCAGGTTAAGATTGACGACTCTGTTATGGGTGTTAAGGAATGGGAGTGCACCGTTATCGGTAACAAGAACGTGGCTACCTTCATCAAGGAGTACAAGGTGGCTCTGCCTGCCGGCGAGCACATGGACTTCGAGCCCGGTTCTTACGCTCAGATTAAGATTCCCGCATTCGATTGCATAGATTATGACAAGGACTTCGATAAGAGCCTCATTGGCGACACTTATCTGCCCGCATGGGAGAAGTTCGGTCTGTTCCCCCTGAAGTGTACCAACCCTCAGGAGACCATCCGTGCTTACTCTATGGCTAACTATCCTGATGAGGGTGATATCATTACGCTGAATGTGCGTATTGCTACTCCTCCCTTCAAGCCGAAGGATCAGGGTCCTGGATTCATGGATGTTAATCCTGGTATCGCTTCTTCTTACATCTTCAGTTTGAAGCCAGGCGACAAGGTTATCATGAGTGGTCCTTACGGAGAGTTCCGTCCTCAGTACGGTACGGGCCGTGAGATGATTTGGGTTGGCGGCGGTGCCGGTATGGCTCCTCTGCGTGCTCAGATTATGCACATGCTGAAAGGTCACGGTGTGAAGGATGAGGACCGTCAGCGTCCCATGCATTACTTCTATGGTGCTCGTGCGCTGGAGGAGATTCCCTTCCTGGATGACTTCCTGCAGTTGGAGAAGGATTTCCCCAACTTCCACTTCCACCTGGCTCTGGACCGTCCGGATCCCAAGGCGGATGCTGCTGGTATCAAGTATACGCCGGGCTTCGTAGCTCCTGTGATGGGCGATACCTATCTGAAGCAGCATGAGGCTCCAGAGGATTGCGAGTATTATCTGTGCGGTCCTCCAATGATGGCCAAGACTGTGCTGGATTTGCTGCATAGCTTAGGTGTGGAGGATGATATGATTCGCTTCGATAACTTCGGCGGATAATTCTGCCGGGTTTACTTAAATAAAGGCACATTCCTGTTTGGGGGATGTGCTTTTTTTTGTACCTTTGCAGTACGAATTACTATCCCTTTACAATATGAAGCCTGAGGAGATCATACACCGTTACTGCATGGGTAATCCCGCGTTGGAGAATGTGTTGCTGAAGCACAGCGGGGATGTTGCAAGCCGTGCTTTAGCTATTGTGGAGCAACATCCTGAATTTAAGGTTGATAAGATTTTTCTTTATGAGGCGGCCATGCTGCATGATATTGGTATTGTGTATGTGGATGCGCCGGCTATTTTCTGTTATGGGAAGGAGCCTTATATCCGTCATGGTCTGCTGGGTGCCGAACTGTTGCGTAAGGAGGGGTTGCCTGCCCATGCGCGGGTGGCGGAACGGCATACGGGTACGGGTCTGACGCGTGAGGAGATTCTGAAGCAGTCTCTTCCCCTTCCGCCTGCTGATTATGTGCCTGAGTCGCTGGAGGAGCAGATTATCTGCTATGCCGATAAATTCTATTCCAAGACGCGCCTTTCGGAGGTGAAGTCCTTTGAGGCGGCTCTGGCCAGTTTACGTAAGTTCGGAGAGGCGGGTATGGCGGTTTTTCAGGAGTGGAAACTTCGTTTCGAGTGAAAAAACTTTAATATTCGGGATTCTCTCATGAAGTGTCGGTATATTTTTGTATCTTTGCAAATTGAATCAAACTGGTTGGAAATTTGAAAGGCAAGATACTGACATTTCTCATTGTATGCATAGCTGTCATGGGCTTTGCAACCCGTCCGTACAGCTATTCGTATGTCAGTATGGGGGATGAGGATTCCGTTGCTGTTTCTGATACTTCCGCCCCCTTGTTTCCTGATACGGTTGAGCAGTCTGTCCGTCCTTTCGGCGGGCGCTACATCAGCCGGGAGGAGCTGGATTCGCTGCTGAGGGACTCTATGCCTGAGCATTCCTTTGTGATTCTGCCGGATACTACGCGTAAGGATACGGTGAGGACGGATACGGCCTCCAATGACAATGTGCTGGATGCGCCTGTGAAATATGAGGCGAAGGACTCCATTGTCTTTGACTACCGCCGTTCACGTGCTCATCTGTATGGTGACAGTAAGGTGAATTACCAGAATCTGGAACTGGATGCCGAGGAGATTGACATCAGTATTGACAGCAGTCTGGTGTATGCTTCGGGCCGGGAGGATTCCACGGGTACGATTCAGGGTAAGCCTTTGTTCAAGCAGGGCGCGGATGAGTATGAGCCGGACAAGATTGCCTATAACTTCAAGACGCGTAAGGCGTTTATCAAGAATGTTTATACTCAGGAGGGTGAGGGCTTCATGCAGACCATCGACGGTAAGCGTGACAGCTCGGGTGTGATGTACATCCGCCATGGTAAATATACGACCTGTGATGCCGAGCATCCTCATTTCTATCTGTCTCTGTCCCGTGCGAAGATGCATCCCGGCAAGAATGTGATCTTCGGTCCGGCGCATATTGTGGTGGAGGATGTTCCGCTTCCGCTGGCTTTGCCCTACGGCTTTTTCCCGTTCAAGAGTAAGTACAGCAGCGGATTTATCATGCCTACATACGGTGATGAGATGAACCGTGGTTTCTATCTTCGTGACGGCGGTTATTACTTTGCCATCAATGATTATGTGGATGTCAAGATGCTGGCTGACATCTATACGAAGGGTTCGTGGTCTCTTTCGGCACAGAGTACGTACAGGAAGAGATATAAGTTCAACGGTAGCCTGTATGTGAGCTATCAGTACACGCATGAGGGGGAGAAGAATTTTCCTGACGAGGCTACGAGCAAGAGCTTTAAGATTACGTGGAGCCACCGTCAGGATGCGAAGGCGAATCCTACGCAGAGTTTCTCGGCGAGTGTGAACTTCGCCACGAGCAGTTACGAGCGTAACAACCTTACCAGTATGTACAATCCGGAGAGCTATACGCAGAGTACCAGAACCAGCAGCCTTTCCTACAGCAAGTCCTTCCCGAACATCGGTCTGACGCTTAGCGGGTCCTTTAACCTGAGTCAGAACATGAGGGACAGCTCTATCTCTGTGACGCTGCCTAACCTTACCATTTCAATGAACCGCTTCTATCCCTTCAAGCGTAAGAAGATGGTGGGTAAGGAGCGCTGGTATGAGAAGATTGCCATGAGCTATACGGGTAACCTTACCAATAGTATCAATACGAAGGAGAACCTCCTCTTCAAGAGCAGCCTTATCAAGGACTGGCGCAATGGTATGCGTCATCAGATTCCCATCAGTGCCTCGTTCAGTATTCTCAAATACATTAACATTACTCCGTCGTTCAACTTTACGGACCGTATGTATTCGCATAAGGTGATGCAGTCCTGGGACCAGGATCATCAGCGTGTGAAGAGGGATACGTTATACGGGTTCTACAATGTGTATAACTTTAACATGAGTATGAGTGCCAATACCAAAATATACGGTATGTTCTATCCTATGCCTTGGGCCGGCGGCAAGAAGATTTATGCCATACGTCATGTGTTTACGCCTACGGTGAGCGTGTCTTATGCTCCTGATTTCAGCAGTCCTGCTTTCGGTTTCTATGACTCGTATGTCAAGACGGATGCTAACGGAAATGTCTCTACGGTGTCTTATTCTCCCTTCAGCGGAGGCGTTTACGGAACCGTTGGCTCGGGCATGACGGGTAATGTGTCTGTGGATATATCCAACAACCTGGAGATGAAGGTGCGTACCAAGAAGGACTCTACGGGATTCAGGAAGATCAGCCTGATTGATGAGTTCGGCCTGAATATGTCCTACAACATGGCTGCCAAGGTGCGTCCGCTCAGTGACTTGAATATGCGTCTCAGGTTGAAGCTGACCAAGAGCTATACGTTCTCTATGAATGCGGTGTTCGCCACCTATGCCTATGAGTTTGACAAGAACGGCAATGTGCGTGTGGGTGAGAAGACGGAGTACAGCCAGGGAAGGTTCGGACGTTTCCAGGGTATGACGCAGAACCTCTCTTATACATTCAATAATCAGAGTTTCAAGAAACTGTTGGGCCTTTTCAGCAAGACGCAGCGGAATAATGTGGCTGACGAGGAGGATGACGATGAGGACGACGATGATGAGTATGACGAGGATGATACGGATCCTGAGATGCAGAATGTGGACCCGGATCGTAAGAAGGGTAGGATGGGGGCCAAGGGGGAAGGTAAGTCCGGCGAGGTTGACGAGGACGGGTACCTGAAGTTCTCCATGCCATGGAGCCTCTCTGTAAGTTATGGTATTACGATGCGTGAGAATACGTCGGCTCCCATTAATCCTGTCAGGATGCGTTATCCTTATAAGTTCACCCAGACGCTGAACTTCTCGGGAAGCCTGCGTATCTCGGAAGGGTGGAATATGAGCTTCTCCTCGGGTTACGACTTTAATTACAAGAAGCTGAGTATGACCACTGCCAGTCTGAGCAGGGACCTTCACTGTTTCGCGATGTCTGCCAGTATGGTTATATTCCCATATACGAGTTATAACTTCACCTTTGCCTGTAAGGCCGGTACGCTGGCTGATGCGCTCAGGTGGAGGAAACAGAGTTCATATAGCGGTAATATTCAATGGTATCATTAATAATAGATTAAACTGTACGTATCATGAAAGGAATTGTTTTAGCCGGTGGGGCGGGTACTCGCCTTTACCCTATCACCAAGGGTATCAGCAAGCAGCTTATGCCCATATATGACAAGCCCATGGTTTATTATCCCATATCAGTGCTTATGCTGGCTGGTATCAGGGATATACTCATCATATCTACTCCTACTGACCTCCCTGGCTTCAGGCGCCTTCTGGGCGACGGCTCGGATTATGGTGTACATTTCTCTTATGCCGAACAGCCCTCGCCTGACGGACTGGCCCAGGCATTCGTGATCGGCAAGGATTTTATCGGCGATGACTCGGTCTGCCTGGTGCTGGGTGACAATATCTTCCACGGCTCGGGTTTCACGGGTATGCTGAAGGAGGCCGTACGTACAGCTGAGGAGGAGCACAAGGCTACGGTCTTTGGCTACTGGGTAAGTGATCCCGAGCGCTATGGGGTGGCCGAGTTTGACAAGGAAGGTAACTGCCTGTCCATTGAGGAGAAACCGGCCAAGCCCAAGAGCAACTATGCCGTTGTAGGCCTGTACTTCTATCCTAACCGGGTGGTGGATGTGGCTTCTTATATTAAGCCTTCGGCACGTGGCGAGTATGAGATTACTACGGTTAACCAGGAGTTCCTGGCTGCGGGTGAGCTGAAGGTGCTGACGCTGGGTCGGGGTTTTGCCTGGCTGGATACGGGCACGCATGATTCCCTGAGCGAGGCTTCCACCTACATTGAGGTGCTGGAGAAGCGGCAGGGCCTGAAGGTGGCCTGTCTGGAGAGTATCGCTTACCGCCAGGGCTGGATTTCGGAGGAGCGTATGCGTGAACTGGCCCAGCCGATGATTAAGAACCAGTATGGCCAGTATTTACTGAAGGTGATAGATGAAATGAAGGAGACGGGTCTCCCTAACATTGATTTTTAACAGATTAAGATGGAAATAATAAAAACAGCTATAGAAGGACTCCTGATTATCAGGCCCCGTGTCTTTGCGGATGCGCGCGGATATTTCTTCGAGTCGTTCTCCCAGCGGGATTTTGAGAAGGAAGTAGGACCTGTGAATTTCGTTCAGGACAATGAGTCCATGTCCTCCTACGGTGTGATGCGCGGACTGCATTTCCAGCGGCCTCCGTTTACGCAGAGCAAACTGGTGCGTTGTGTGAAAGGTGCGGTGCTGGATGTTGCCGTTGATATCCGTAAGGGCTCACCTACCTACGGGCAGCACGTTGCCGTGGAACTGAATGAGGAGAATCACCTGCAGTTCTTCATACCTCATGGCTTTGCCCATGGATTCTCCGTGCTTACTGAAACGGCCGTGTTCCAATATAAGTGCGATCAGTTCTATGCGCCTCAGGCAGACGACGGGATTTCCATACTAGATGATTCCCTGAATATTGACTGGCGTATTCCGGTGGAGAAGGCTATACTGAGCGAGAAGGATACGAAGCATCTGCTGCTGAAGGACTTTGACAGCCCCTTCGACTATAATGTAGAATCATCAAATAAATAATAATCATGAAAAATATCGTTATCACTGGTGGTGCAGGCTTCATCGGCTCCCACGTTGTAAGACTTTTTGTCAACAAGTATCCCGAGTACAACATCATCAACCTGGATAAACTGACCTATGCCGGCAACCTGGCTAATCTCAAGGATATTGAGGATAAGCCTAACTATAAGTTCGGCAGGATGGATATCTGTGATTTGG
>JAEEGK010014265.1_pt1 | contig 17778 bp, 4 predicted proteins | sample 8958771 | NCBI WGS metagenome assembly JAEEGK01 (sample SAMN16246547, study PRJNA631951) | gut metagenome | biome: gut microbiome; feature: rumen; material: SC-attached | host: Bos | place: Iran: Karaj | collected 2018-10
TATTTAAGTTTATTTGCATTTTCCTTTTTTAGTTCCATACCAATTTCCCTTACAGCTTTTAGATTGACATTGACTATCAAATCTACATTCATGTCCTGATTCATAAGGGACTTTACAAACAGAATCACAAAAATTAGGACTTCCACATTCTCCATCTTCAGAACATTTATCTCCAATTGCTAAATGAGGTCCACATACTCTTCCTTTTCCTACTAAACATACATTGTCTCCACAACATTGAGAATTAAATATGCATCCTTCACCTTCATTTTGACATCTGTTCTTTAATTTTGATCCTTCAGAAAATGCGAATAAGGCAATTGCTGCTAATGCTAATTTTTTCATTTTTTTTTGTTTTATTATATGGAATTTGGGATTTTATATTATTAAGTTTTTAATTTAGCCGTTTCTTTTTTTCTCTTTTTTCTTTTTTTTCAATTTTTTTATTTTTTTATATACATATTTTTGAATGTTAATAAATAAAATGATTCAATGTCAAAAATCAATAAATTTCAATTTCCCAAGAAATTAAAAAAATGTCCCATTATTTAGAATTATCTTAACTTTAAATCATTTATTCATAATATATAAACTGAAATAAATCATAATCTCAAAATAAAAAGTTATAAAAAAAAATAATAAATCAAAACAAACAATAAAAAAATAGAAGGAAATTTCAACGAAGAATTTAAATTGTGAATATTGAAAAATTAAATTTATTTAAATTTTTCATTTTTTAATATAAAAAAGTAAATAAAAAATAGTAAAATAATTTTTTCACCATTTATTAAATTATAAAAATTTAATTAAATATTATTTTGATTTAAATAATTTAAAAATCAAAAATCTATATAAAAGAATAAAATTTCTTTTCATTATTGAACCTTTTATATAGGATTAATAATCTAAATCGATAAAGAAATTAAAGTTAAATAAGAATCAATAAATTTAGAAAAAAAAATAATATAGTAATTTATGCCAAATAAATTACATTCAATAATAATACATATCTTAAATAAAAGGTAATTATTTTTTATTTAAATATAATTATCAATTTTAAGTTGATTAACAAATATTTTAAGAATTTTATAATGGGTAATGAAAATATGGAAAAATTTGTTTTTTTATTGATTTAAAAAACAACAAAAAAACTCATAAAATCTATTTTGATGATGGATAAAATAAAAATAAAGACGATTGGAGAAAAGAATAATGAAGAAGTTATTAAAACAAAAAACATATTGAAGATCATTTTTTGAAAAAAATGTCAAAATATAAAAAGAAAAAAAATTTATTATAATAAAAATTGAATTTTAGAAGTATATCTCATACTTTTGAATATATAAATAACTATTCAAAATTTAAATATTACCTTATTTTATTTTTTTCAAATTCAAAAGAAGAAAACATAAAAAAAATAGAAAAAATTTAAAGAATCATTTAATGAAATATTAAAAGAATGTGCAAACATAATCTCATCCAATAATTTATTTTTATCAAATCATTTCAGAAATCCAACAAATAAGAAATTAAATTGGAATGAAGATTCATTTAGCAGAATAATTTCATCAAGTTCAATGAATATAATAAATTCAACACATTTTTAAATAAATCCTCATTTAAAATGTCCATTTGGACATGAAATAATTGAAACTCCAGTTTCAACTTCTTATGGTCATGTTTTTGAAAGAAAAAATATTGAAAAAGAAATTAAAAAAGAGGTAAATGTCCTCTTACTGGAAAAAAATTAGAATTAAAAGATTTAAGACTTGTTTCAAACATATAAAATTTAATTGATGATAAATTTCTGATAAATAAAAAAAATTTTAATTTTTAAGTGGAGGTTAGAATGTATAATTTTATTAAATGATTTTTTTAAAATCGAAATTATTATTTTTGAGTCTTTAAATATTTTTCTTTTTATAAATATTCTTTTTAATTTTATGAATCATTGATTTTATTATTCTATTTTTCAATATTTATTAATTAAAAATAATTATTTATTTCATTTATTTTTCATATTTTTTATCATTGTTTAACTTTAAAATGAAAAATATGTTTATAATTTAGTATCTTAATGTAATAAAAATAATAATTATAATAAAAGACTATTATAAATCTTTTCTTGAAAAAAAATAAAACTTTAAAAAATTAAATTAACATATATACAAAAACATAAATAAAATAATATATATATTAAAATATAATTAAAAATTTTAAATTTAAAATTAAAAATATTTCCCTAACTAAGGACCATATATTTGATTTAAAATTTGTTGAGGATCAACAAAAACATTTCCAGCTTGGGGTACATGATTCATTCCTCCGATCCTAGCTCCACAGTCAGGACATCTACTCAATTGCATTGTTCTACCACAATCACCAACAACATAATAATGACCATTTGGACATCTATACCATTGAGTTCCTAAACTTCTTAATATTGTTTCAGCTTTATATTTGGATATTATTTTATATTTTTCTAATTCTTCTTTTGAACAATTAAAATTTGTTTTATCAAATTGTGGTTTAAGAGTATCTCTTCCAAAAACAAATAAATCACTTAATGATTGTGTTTCTTCTACTTTAATAAAACATAATAAATTGTTTATTTTATTTTGGAAATCTTCAAAGAAATTATTATTAAATGATTTATATCCTATGAAATATTCTTTTATTATATTATAATTTAGAAGATATTTTTGTTGGATTAGAGATAATAAAATATTTTGTTTCTCTTTTTCAATTAAAGTTTTTTGATAATATTCTATTGCAATAAAATGAGGCAGTTGAGTTAAAATATTATAAGTAGTAATTAATTTAGCTTGAATAATATCAGGATTAAAAGAAGTACAAACTTGATATGTATGTTTAAGTAATTTAAGTAAGTTAGGATTAAATTTATTAAGTGAATTAATCAACCCTAATTGTAAATCATTTAAAACATTTTCAATAATAGTCTTACTTTTATTCAAATATTCATTACTCCCATTTCTTTTCAATAATATTATCTTAATTTTCTGAACATCAATAAACCTATTTTTAATTACATTCTGATATCTAGGTTCATCAAATAATATAGTTTTACATTTAGGACAAAGAGGAATTTTAATACTATTATCTTCATCCATATATTTATCCATATCTCTAACTTCTATACAATGATGACATTTAGTTTTATAAAAAATTGCATCTTCATCATCTTCATGTCCAAAGAAAATATCAAAATTTTCATTATTAGGTTCACATATTTTACATAAATTAGGACATCTCTCACCACAAAGTCCCATACATTGATGACCACATTTCATTTTCTTTTGACATCTTTCATTACATCTATTAATATCACATATTTGATAACATAATTTACCACATTGTCTATGGATGCATCCTATCTCACATGTTTCAACACAATCAATACATTTTTCACAACATAATTTATTACATTCGCTATGTTTACATTGATTAGGACACTTTTCTTTACATAAACATTCTTGTGAACATGTTTGTTTACATCTATGACCACATATTAATCCTTTTCCACATTCATTTGTACAAGGAATATGTAATGTTCCCATTAAACATCTTCCACAATTTCCACTACAAATATGACCACATTTTAAAATTTTATTACAAGGTTCTTTACATTTACAGTTATATAATGGGAGATGACACTCAAATTTACCTTTATGACCACATAATAATTTTTTTTCTACTTCTTCTCTACACAATTCTTTCTCACAATCTTCATAACATTTTAATTTACATATATGACCACATTTCTTTATCTTATTACATTTTTCTAAACATTTTATTGTATTTATATCTAAATAACATTCATATAAACCTGAGTGACCGCATTTTAATACTTTTCTTATTTTTGTTAAACATTTTCCACAATCTTGGAAACATAATTTTGTACATTGATGACCACAAGGTAATATTTTTATACATGGTTTTTTACATTTTATTTCTTTATGGTTATATGGATGACATAATAACTCACATAGATGCCCACAGTCAAGTCTTTCTCCACATTTTTCTTTACATCCTCCTTCTGGAATTTTTGAAAAATCTAATAAATTTGTAATAATTGTCTTATTTTTATGTTTTTGGCACATTAAAGTTAATTTATCTGATATTATTTCCTTCTTTTTAGCTAATTCTTTTATTTTAAACCATAATTTATTCATTCTTGAATCAAAAACTTTTTCTTTTCTTGCTTTTTCTTCTCCTTTAATTAAACAATCTATATTTCCTACTATAATAAAACCTTTTTTTGCTCTTGAAAAAGCAACACAAACTCTATTGAAATTTCTTAAGAATCCTATACTAGATTCAGAATTACTTCTTACTAAACTTAATAATATTATATCATTTTCTTCTCCTTGATAATTATCTACTGATGAAATTCTTACATTTATTCCTTCAATTTTACTTAATTTTCTTAAAAGTAATACTTGACCAACATAAAATGTTAATATTGTTATTTGAGAAACATCATAACCTTGCAAAAGAAAATATTTACATAATTTAACTAGGTATTTTGCTTCAAATTCATTTTTTTTACTTGATAAATTGATATCTTCAATTTCAGGATTATTATGAGTAACAATAAACATATCTTTCTCCATTCCTCTTAATTTTTCCTCATTATTATTATCAATATAATCATCATAATCTTGTTTACCATAAATTAATCTAACAAAATCTGCAAAACTACTTTTCATTCTTCTTTGATATTTTAAAGTTTTATAAGGAATACCATTATTAATTAATCTTTCAAATAAACTTACATCAAAATGATATTTAGCAACTAATTCATAATTATAAGGTTTAGGTCTTAATTGTTGATGATCTCCAATCATAATTAAATGTTTAGTATTTTTTGTTAATAAAGATACGATATGAGGTTCTAAAACTTCAGCGGCTTCTTCAATAATAACAACTTCAAAATTATTTTGTTCTAAAATTGTAGAATATTTAGCACAACCTGTTGTTGTCATTGCTATTATTTTATTTTGTGATATTATTTTAGAATCTTCAATTAATTCCATAGTAATTTTTTGATTTAAAGCACTTTCGTATTTTTGAATTAATTCATAATCAAAGAAACCTTCATTTAATAATATTTCATCTTTCATATAATTGATTATTTCATTTCTTATTTGAGGACCTATTTCCCATAAATTATTATTTTCTATAATATTCAATATTTGCTCTTTTGATAATTGAAATCTTAAATCTATATCTTCTTCTGTATATTCATCCTCTGAATCTTCCTCTTCACTTGTGTTATCATCAAAAGACTCATTAAATTCATATTCTAATCTTTCTAAATTTTCTTCTATTGCTTCTTCATCATCTTCACTTTCATTATCATCCAATAAATTATTTCCATTGTTAATATTATTGTAATTGTTATTATTATTATTGTTATTGACATTATTATTATTTTCATTTTCATTATAGTTTATATTTTCTCTCGGACCATTTTTTCTTAAATAAACTAAAGTATTTTTAATTTTACAAAAATTATCAAAAAGAAAATATTCATTTTCCTGAATATTAAAAAGACTATATATTTTCCCAATTTTCATTTTATTACTCCAACATTTAAATAATGCTTCATCATCATCTTTATATCTCTCTAAATTCCCAACTAATTCATAAAAATCAGTAATAATCTTCTCCACAATTATAGGAAAATAAGCAATAGCATCTTCATAATGAATTCCTCTTTTAAAATTTAAAATATCTAAATAATCATTTAAATCATCACTTAATTGATAAATTTGTTTATTAATCTTATTAAAATTTTTTTTATACTCTCTTAAATTTCTAATACCAAATTGTTGAACATTTTCATTAGAACATCTTCCTCCTATTCTAACAATTCTATTAGTATATGCCATAATATGTTCAATAAATTGGTCTAAAGCATGATTAGTATAACAAACAACTAATATAGGAGAAGAAATATTTTGAAGTAAAATATTAGTTAATATACCACCAATATATGTTTTTCCTGTTCCAGGAGGTCCTTGAATTAATGCTATTTCATTTTTTAAACATAATTCTAATGCTTCTTTTTGAGAAGAATCTAATTTTGAATTAAGTGATAATGGAAATGTTTTTCCTAATTCAAAGGGAGTTTGATTAAATTTAATATATTTATCTTTTAATAAATAATATGCCTTTATATCTTTAAAGTTTGCATCAATTAATTCATTTTTAAATGGAAGTTCTTTTGCATTTATTTGTTTTAATCTTCTTAATATATGAATATATGATTCGAAATATGCTTTTGACTCAAAAATTTGTAAATTTATATTTCTGAAATTAACTAAAAATTTAAATGTTTCTTGTGATGGATTTACTAATTTAACTAAAATTCGATAAATAGGTTCTCTAGGTAATTTCATTCTTATGTTTTTTGAATTATTATTTCTATTTTTAATATATGGATTATAATGAACCGTCACAAAGAGAAAATCAGAGAAATCTTCTGGACTTAATATTAATAAACTTCCATAAATCATTCTTTTTGTAAATTTAACAATTTTTGGAGCTTGAAAATCAATTGTTATAATTATTCCTTCATTTGTTGCTTCAACTTCAAGCAAAGAAGCATTAAAATAATAATATATATCTTTATATTTTTTTTCTATTTGTATTGGTTCAATCAACCCTTCATTATAAAGAGAATTTATTGTTTTTCTTAAACTTCTATAACAATCTTCATATTCTAAATAAAAAAGAGTATTTATATATCTTTCGTTACTTAAATAAGACCCTTTTGTTAAATGAGGAACTATTTCTTTTTCTATATTTTGATATAATTCATTTTTTGGAATTTCTATTTCTTTTTCTTTATAATCTATTGGAATTTTATCATATTTATGATTATCTTTCTCTTTATTTTTTGTGTCATTAATATTAAAATTTTTAAATCTATCAAGTAAACTCTCATTTTGTTTTGCTTTTAATTTTTCATTTATTTCATTAAAATTATCAATGATTTGAAAACTAATTTCACTTAATTCAATTTCAAAATCATTTTGTTCATCACTAATTTGAGTACATTTTTTCTGCAATTCTTTAACTAATACTTCTAAAGTCCAAAGATCCAATTTATATTTTCCTGAGAATTTATCTAAAACTTTTTTATAAAAAAATAAATAATCATTAACAAAACGAAGATATTTCATATCAATATTTTTTTTCTCTTTTAAATATTTTTTAACTTGATCTTTAAAGAAAGAAGTATTATCAAGTAAAATAGAAACAATATGATAAGAAGGAGGAGAATTAGATTCAATAATTCTTCTAATTATATTCATAAACATAAAAATCATCTGAATTTTAAATTCAGTAGCTTTAATCATTTTATCAAATTCTACTTCATTATAAAGATACTGAATAGTATCATTAATATCCCCATTATATAATTCTTCCATTTGCTCATAAGAAATGTATTTATTCCTCATAGGATTTCTGATATTAAGTATATTTCTATTTCCACCTTCTCTATTATCCCTTCTAAACATTCTATTTAAACCATTTTCATAATCTCTCTCATTGTTATTATCATCATTATCATAATTATCATCATTATCATTATCATCATAATTATCTCTACCTCTATTAAATCCCATGTTAAAACTTCTTTCATTTCCTCTATTATTTCCTCTATAACCTCCTCTATTATTTCCTCTATTACCACTTCTATTATTTCCTCTATAACCTCCTCTATTATTTCCTCTATAACCTCCTCTATTATTTCCTCTATAACCTCCTCTGTTGTTACCTCTATAACCACTTCTATTATTTCCTCTATAACCTCCTCTATTGTTTCCTCTATAACCTCCTCTATTTATTTGTTGTTCTCTTTGATTAAATATATTATTATTTCCATTATTATCTAATATATTATTCACTAAGAAATTATCATCATCAATGTCATCTTCATCATCAAAAAAATTTTGGTTTCTTCCTATATTTTGATTTCTTATTATACTTATATTATCTGAGGGAAATAAATAGTGTTCTTGGTGAATAACCATGGAATTTGATTCTCTGTTCATTGAATTATTTATATTATTTTCATAATAAAGGTTTGAATTTTCATTTTGTCTTACTCTACTGTTGTTGAGCATTGAATTATTTTCTCTGTTTCTTCTACGCATTTTATTATAAATTGAATTATCCCTGAATTAAATAAATAAATAAGTAGAAATAATTAATATTTTTTAGATATTTTACATGTTTTTTAATCAAATAAAATAAATTTTTAATTAATTTAAGGGTTGTTTTTATTTTTTTATTTATATAAATTAAAAAACCTCATAATAAATTTTATAAATTCAAATTTAAAAAACTATTAAAATTGAATAATAAAAATTCAATAAAAGAATTTATTTATATTTTGAATTAAATGTAAATTAGAAAATAAATATTAATATTATTTTTTAGGAATAATAATTAATAAATCATCTAAAAATTGTTCTTTCTCCTTTTCTATTTTATTATTTTTATTTTTATCTTTATTTTTATCTTCTTCATCATCCTCATCATATCTTTCAAATAAAAATCTATTTAACTCTTCAGAACAATATTTATTAACAATTTTTGGATTAAATAAACTATTTTCAACATCACTAAAAACAATATCAGTTTCTTCAATTTTATCTTGTTTACTAAAAACAAATGATGTCGATTGACTATTAATTATGTAGTTGTATTTTTGAAGATTGTTTCCAATCCATTCAAAAAAAGTATTTCTATAAAGGTTTTCTCTAAATTGAAATCTTGTAATTCGATAACTATTTTTAAAATCATAACTATATTTATCATATATTTCTTGAATATAAAGAAAAGAACCTTTATGATGAATATAATTTAAATAAAAACTTTGTTCTTCATATCTTTTAATTAAATAATTAATTCTCTCATTAATTTTATTTAATTGAGAAATTTTATCTTGAATCAATTTGTTATTTTCATCATCTTTTTCTGTTTTGTTAGTTTTTTCTAGAACTTCATTTTTTTTTTGATTAATAATAAACATCAATAATGAATCTTTAATTTCAAGAATGCTAAGATAAATACAATAATAAATTAATTCAGAAAATTGAGAAAAAAAATTATATTTATATAAATTAAAATTTCTATTATATGCATTTTCCAAAATTTTTATGTCAAAAAAATTGTTGTGTGAAAATTGTTGTTCTGCTTCATAATATACTTCATAATGCATTTTTGATATATAATTTTGTTTATTTGTTTTTTTTGATATATTTCCTTTTGATTTATCTTTTTCAAAATTATAATAATTATCTGAAGAAATAATTCTCTCTAAGAAAAATGATAAGGCAATAAAATAATTCTCAACAATTGAAGTTTTTTCTTTATAATCATATTTTGATAAATCAGGAATTGTTAAATTAATATATGTTTTTTCACACTCATACTGATATATTTTTGTTTGAATCTTTTTCTCAGTAATATCTTCAATGATTAATAATATTATAGGAAATAATCTTCTTAATAAATATAAACTTGATATGAAAGAAGAATAATTTTCTTTAATTATAGTTATAACTTGGTTTAAATTTGATTCAGGTTTTATATAAAAATCATTCTTTGATAAAGAAAATGAAGAAGATATACTTAAATTATTCCATCTATTTTTTAATATAAATAATAATAAATCTAAATTAGATTTTTTTTTATGAGCAAATATCAATTTATTCGAAAAAAGTTTATTAAAATTATGCAAGTATGTTACTAAAAATAAAGGGTCTTTTATATCTTCGAAAAAGAGGAAAGTAAGAAAATTATCTAAAAAAAAATATTTTGAAAAATTATCATAATTTATGATTTTAGTAGGAAAAGGATAGAGTATTGGAAATTTATTGGGAGCAAAAATTTTAAATTGATTATTCCAAAAAAAAATATTTTTAAAAATTTTTTTATCAAATAAACGGTCTAAATTGTAATTTAAACTTTGTATTAATAATATTATTACAAGATATAAATGAGTATTATTTTCTAATTGCTTTATAAATGGATTATTTGGAAGGGGAAGTTTATTTTTCTTAGTTATAAAAGAAAAATATTGATCCATAAATTTTGACATAAGAATTAAATACAAATTATATATATTTGAATTAGATAAAATGAAATTATTCCCAGTGTTATCAAAAATATTTAGAATCATTTCATTTTGATCAATTTTATAATTTAAATCTAAATCAGTATTTTTAATTTCTTTACTAAATAAAAAAGAATTTCTGTTTATTAAGGAGACACTCTGGTTCATATATAAAGAAAAATTTTCAATTAAAGGAATTGGATAAATATCAAAAATATAAAAAAAAGAAAAAAGAACTAAAATTCTTTCTTTATTATAGATTTTTTTTGAAATAAATATATTTGAAAGATTATAAAGACTTAATAATAAATTATAAAGATCCTCAATTATATTATCTGAATTTTGGTAAAAGGAATATCCTTTAAAAAAACCATATAATAAATATAATGAAAAAAATGATAAAATATCAATTAAATTTTCTAAATATTCAAAATTATTGTTCGTTATTTTTGAATTAAAAAATGAAATTAAACTATTAAAATCTTCATATTTAGGAATCGGTAAATAATTGTTATTATTTATTTTCTCAATTAATGAATTTAATCTTTTTAAATTTGTAAATTGTTTAATTTCTTCACAACTATTATATATTATATAATTTGTTAGTGCTATTCTAAGTTTATAAGTAAAATAATATAAATTATTATCTGATTTTTCTTTTATTGTTGGAGAAATTTTATTTACATTTTGAATATCTTTTAAAGCTAATGAAATAAAAAATTTCTCATCTTCATTTAAAAATTGTCCAGAAAGCTCAAAAAAGTTATTAAATATAAAAATAGGGAAAATTAATTCATTAATTTGTTTTTGATTTAAATTACAATTATATATCATTTCTTCTGTTTTTTCTCTTATTTTTTCAATAATTTGATTATATTCATTGGGGTAAAAATCAAATTCACTTTTTTCATTATATCTATTTTTTTTATAAAAAAAAAAAGGAGGAGGATTCACAAGTAAAGAATATATATATTCATCTAGTGGAAAATTATCTGTCTTAAAAAACATAATTTCAGGACATAAATCAATAAATTGCCAATAAAAACTTCTTCTTTTTCTTAAATAATAGCAATCTATAAATTTTAATATATTAGATGAAAAACCAAAATCCTGTTTAAGCTCATTTATTTCTTTTTCAGAAATTTTTTCAGAAATTAAATTTAAATTAATATCTAGATCATCAATCTCCCTAAAATAAAATTTAATGTTTTTTAAATATTGAGAAAAGAAATCATGAATTAAATTAAAAAATTTCGGTGATTGATATTCTTTCTTTATATTAAATGAATATTTATTATAATCAATCAAATTTATATTTTCTTTTAGAATAATATCTTTAACAATTGAATTTTCTTTTTCATTATTTTTATTTTCTTTTTCCCCTTCTTTTTCTTCTTCTTTTTCTTTTATTTCTTCTTTTTCTTCTTTTATTTCTTTTATTTCTTTTTCTTCTTCTTTTTCTTTTATTTCTTCTTTTTCTTCTTCATTTTCTTCTTTTATTTCTTTTATTTCTTTTTCTTCTTCTTTTTCTTCTTCTTCTTTATTTGGATAATTTTTAACTTCCATAATTTTTCCAATCAATTCGTTAATTAATAGTGAAATAATTTCATTTATTTTTTCTTTTGATTCTTTTTCTGGCTTTTTTTTATTTAGGTTCTTCCTTCTTCTTTTTCCACTTCTTTTAACATTTTTAGTATTATTTTTTTGATTATCTTTATTGTCAATATTATTTCCTTCAGCTTTATCTTCTTTCTCATTTTTATCACATAATTTTTGTTGAAGATCATTATCGTCAGGATTTTCTTTATTTTTATAGTTATCTTTGTTTGTATTTTGATTGTTTTCTTCAATAATTTTTTTTTGAAGATTTATTGTTTTTTTTTCACCAGAGGGAATAATATAATTTGTAAAATAAAATTGAGAATATTTTTTATATATCTCAGAATATCTAATTTCTCCTAAATATTGAATAATTTGATTTATATAATTAAATAATTCTTTAATATCATTTAAATTTATTAATGAATCTATTGCAAATTTAAAATTTTTAGCTTCAACAAATTTCAAATATGCATCTCTATAATTTTCTTTATATTTATAATAAATCATTCCACAAGTATCAGGGTCATTTGAATAACATTTTAAAGCATTATCATAATCTTTTAAATTTAAATAACATTCTCCTTTGAAATTATCTTTATCATTAAAAACATTAATTTTTTTTTTATTTTTAATTAAATCATCAATTTTTTCAATTAAATCATTATTCAAATTCTTATATTTTTCTTCATTTTTAAAAGGATTATTTTTCATTTCTAAAATTAAATTATATAATTCATATATTTCTGCTTTTTTCATATAATCATATTCTTTAATTTCTCTAAATAAAAATTTGGCTCTTGAATAAAATCCAGAATTGAAATAAGTAAAAGCATTATCTAATAACTCATTGAAATTCATCATATAATGTTTTTCAAAATAATCTCTTATATTTTTATAAAAAATATTATTATTTCGTTCATTTCCTTTAGCAATCAAATTATTTTGTATACAAAAATTATAAAATTCACAATTAATTCCTCTTCCTGTTTCATAAAAGATAATGAAAGTTCTTGCTCTACTTATAATAACATAAAATTGTTTTAATTCAGAACAAAAATCAAAAAATTTATGTTTATCAAATTTTGTTTTATCACATGTAGGATAAATAAAATTATTAACTTCTTCAACAATAGAATCAATATCAACGGAATAAGGTAAATTTAAAGTTTTACTTAAATAATCTAGATTTTCAATTTCTAATAAAGTTCTAATTTCATGAATTGAATCTTTTATAATATTAGATCCATCTTTTAAAGACATATTTTTAAAAAAGAAATTCCATAAATTTAGAAAAGGAGAGTTAGAAAAAAAATCAGGAATAATAACTATTTCATATTCAAGTCCTTTACTTTCTTCAATTGATTGTGTAAAAATTTTATTATTATATTTAAGTTCTAAACTTTCTGCATAATCTTTATCTCTACATATAAAACAATGATTTGCTGAAAAAGTTAAATTATCATTTTGATTGTTTTCAGAAATGTTTTCTTTATTTTCTATTAATTTACTGATTAATTCATTTATATTAGATATATATATTGGTTTTTCATCTATTACTTTAATAGAAAAATCATCTTGAAATTTATCTAAAGTATTTGGAAAAAGTTCTCTCATAAAATAAGCTAAAAAAGTTGAAAGTTTGATAATTTTACAATTTAATCTATAATTAATTGATAGATAAGCATTTGAAACATCTGGATAATTAGGTATTACTTTTTTTAAATTAAAAAATATATTTTTTAATTCAGAAAATCTAAATCTATTTATTTTTGAAATTGTTTGACAAGTATCTCCTGCATAAACCTTAGTATATCTTGAAATTAAAAGAAGTAAATAAATTTGGCTTATTGTTAAATCTTGTATTTCATCAATAAAAAGATAATCAATTAATTTAACATTTCCTAATTCTAATTTAACTTGTCTGATTAAATGATTTGTTAAATCTTGAATATCAAAATAATTTTTTTTTCTTTTATATTTTTCATATTCCATACAAATTTCATAAATTGAATCTAAATCTGGTAAATCAGTTAATTTTTTTCCTTTTGACATATATTCTTCTTTTGAAATACAATTATTTGAATATAAATGACTTGAATACGAACCTTTAATTATTGAATTTAATTGAGCATATATTTCTAAATAATTTAAGTTTAATGATATTAATTTTAATGCTAATTCATCTTGAGTTTTTCCTTTTCTATTTAAATATTCATAATAAAATTTTTTGAAGGTGTTTTCATTAGATTCTTTACATTTAATATAAATTTCTTCTTCAGATTGATTAAGAATTGGATTTCTATAAAAAAAATTGATATTTGGATTATTGTTAATTAAATAATTATTACATTCAAATGTATTATCAAGAATATAATAAAACTCGGACCTTTTATTTTCGTTACCTTCAAATTTTTTTAAATCTTCCCTATGAAAAAATTGAAAAGTTAAAGAAGCATCAATCATAAACATTAATTTTCTAAAATTAATAAATAAAGGGTATGTATTGACATCTCTAAAAGAATGGAATTTTTTTAAATCTTTTTCATCTAATTTTGTAAATTTAAGTTTTTGTTTTTTAACAAGATTATTTTCAAAAATTTCTTGAACTTTATTACATAAAGATTGGCTTAAAGAAGTAAAGACAACTCTTAAATCTTGTGTTGCTAATTTTGAATTATTGTTATTTTCGATTTTTATATTATTTTTTAATTTAGATTTTAGAATTTGAAAATTATAATAAGTACTGAATAATTTAATTAAAAGGACAGTTGTTTTTCCTGTTCCAGGTCTTCCTGATAAAATAAAAGATTCTGATTCTTTAATATATTCTTTTTCTTGTTCTGATAATTTAAATTCCCAATTATTCCCTTCTATCATTTCTATTATTTTATTATCTAATTTATTTTCTTCTAATTTTTCAATTAGTATTTCATTTAAATGATTTTGAATAAAATCATTTGGTTCATTATATAAATACTCTATTTTTCCTCTTTTTTTAACTGTCCTGAAATAATTGTTGTTTAATAAAGAAATATTTTTTAAAGGATAACATAATTCAATTCCTGTTAATTTATCTTTTTCTTTTTTTTCGAAAAGAATTTCTTTAACTAATATTTTTCCTGATTTATCATAATTAATAGACATAAATTCTTTTTTTGAATAAATATTTTTTGTTAAAAAATCTTCAATATCATTTTTATATAACCAATCATTTGTAATTGAAATAAAATAAATATATGTATTCGCAAATTTATTGAAACCTTTTAAGCAAAGAGAAAATAAAATTTTGTCAGTTCTATTTTTATTTATTGTATATAAATAAAATGAGCATAATTTATCATTTTTAACTTTAATATATTTTTTTTCTGTGTTTGAAAAATTTCCACATAAAAGTGATAATATTATGTTAATTATCTCATCATAATTTAAACTTGATGATAAAATATTTTCTAAAAATTGATCTGTAAATTCATTGAAATACCAAATAAAATCTAAATTTGTTTTCATTAAAGTATTATCATTTGCTTGTATAAATTTAACAAGATGTTTTGTTTTTATTGTTTTTGTACCATCTTTCTTTAAAGTTTCTTTAAAAACATTTATTTGTTTGTATAATTCAATTTTATATTCTTCAATTTTATATTTAGATTCATTTTTCTTCATATTTTCAATTTAAATACTCAATAACTATTCCCTTATATATATAAAGAGTAATTATTTCTATTTTTTTTGAACAATTATTTTCTGTGATTTGTAATTTTCAATTAAATTTAATTTAATATGTTTTTAATAAATAATCAAATAAAATATTAAAGATATTTTTATTGAGATTAAAAAAATGAAAATTTTTATAATGAATTAATGATTAAATAAATTTTTATTCATTGTTTATGCAAAAATAAAAATCTTTTATTATATTGAAAAATAAAATTTATTCATTCAAAATTTATTATTATTTAGATATAAATAATAAATCATTTTTAATACAATAATTAAAAAATATTTATATAATCACATAAATATTTTTACATAAAATTATTATTAAAGTAAATAATGTGACATTGTTACAAAATATGCTTAAATTTTTATTTAAGAAATTATCTCATTTTTATTATAAAATAATTATTTTTATAAAATCAAAAAAACATAATCTAATTAATGATATTAATTATAAACCAAATTAATAATCTCAAAAATAATTAAGAAAAAGAAAACTTTTATTTAACCATAAAAATAAAATCTTTAAAAACTATCATCATTATCATCAATTCTTCCTAATGAATTAACATTGATTCCAACGACTTGTCTTCTAACTAAACAAACTCTATTATTATTATTCATTCCAAAAACTACTTGTTGATTAACTAAAGCATGATTTCTTACAGAAACTTGTCTTTCTAAGTTATTATTTCTTTGTTTTAAAGCAACTAATCCAGTTACTGCAGCAGTTGCGAACTCTTTCATATTTCTATCCATATTAGTTATTTTATTTTCCATCATTTTTTTTTCACTTTCTGTTTGTTTTACTTTTTTTCTTAAATTTTGATTATTTATTTCCATACTTTTCATTTGATTATTCATTGAATCTATTTTTTCATTCATTTTTTTTTTTTCTTTCTTTGTTTCTGTTAATTGATATCTTAAAGTTTTATTCTCATTTTCAACATTTGTTAATTTATGATTCATATCATTAATTGTTTGATTCATTTTATTTTTTTCTAAATCTGATTCTTCTATTTGCTTTTGTAAATTCTGATTTTTTGATTGCAATACTGTTGCTCTGTTTTCATATTCTTTATTTTCATTTTTTATTGTTTTTATTTCTTTATCTTTTTTTGATAATTCTGCGTTTAGTCCTTCAATTTCCTTTTTTAAAGCATTATTTTCAAATTTAAGATTATTATAATTATTATATTGATTATTTTTTTCACTTTCTCTTTGAGACAATAGAGTGTTTAATTTTTTATTTTTTTCTTTTAAATCTTCATTCTCTATGATTAAATTTTTTGTTTCTTTTTCTGATAATAATTTATTTAATCTTTCATTTTCTAATTTCAAATCATTATTTTCTTGTCTTAAAGTTTCTTTTTCTTTATCATAATTGTCAAGAATCCTATCATTGCTATTATTATCAATAATTGTATTCTCTTTTGTTTTATTATGATTGGAGATTTGATCCGCTTTATGAACTGATTCACATACTCCCATTGATTTTTAAGGGAATTAATTATAAAAGTAATAAAAAGGGACATAGATTATTTCAATAATATATTTCTGAAAAATGGGAAAAATAATATAATTTTTTTATTTATAATTTAATATATAATAAGTTTTGAATACAAAAATGCAATTTAAAAAATAATATAGTTAATTATTTAAATAATAAATAAAAAATAATAGATATTTTTAGAAATAAATTCCATTTAGAATAAATAATTAATATTTTAAAATAAAAATCAACGAAAATAAACAAAAAGAAAGAATAAAAAAGATAATATTAATTAATGTTTTAAATAAGAGATTTATTATTGATAAAAAATATATTGAATTTTATAGATGAATCAGAAGATTAATAAATTATAATATTTTAATTATTTTAATTATAATAAATAATATTTATAATAACTAATTTATCAAAATCATTTTTTTCCTTTTATGTTTTATTTATCATTTTCCCAAAACCCTTTATATTTTCTACTTTCTGAATAATTTTTAATCTTTCTTCCATTTTTTCTTTTGTTTTTAATTGATTACTCTTGAATTATCTTTATTTATTATTTATAGTTGAAGTTCTATTTATATTTCATTATTAAGAGGAGAATATTCTTCGATTCAATTATTTACTTCCAACATATTAAATTTGTTTTTTATTTTATATCATATTAATAATTTTTTTACTAATTTATATGATTTTTTTGTTTTTTTGATTCTCAAATATGGAATTGAATTTTATTTTAGTGTTTTTTTTATTAATAAAATTTTAAATATCTTTTTTTAAATATTGGGGATTGGGGATTGGG
>JAEEGK010014267.1_pt1 | contig 17778 bp, 13 predicted proteins | sample 8958771 | NCBI WGS metagenome assembly JAEEGK01 (sample SAMN16246547, study PRJNA631951) | gut metagenome | biome: gut microbiome; feature: rumen; material: SC-attached | host: Bos | place: Iran: Karaj | collected 2018-10
TTGCGGTTCATCCTCATGTCGGGGAGATCCGTCATATCGGGTTGATCCATGCCAGTGAGCTGGTCCGGGATCCGGCCACTAAAGAGCCTTTTGACAGCAGGAAACGTGTCGGGTATGAGATCTATAAACACGCTTTGCGCCACGGACTGCTGCTGCGGCCTCTGGGCAATGTCCTTTACTTCAATCCTCCGCTCAACGTCACACGCGAGGAACTCCAAACAGCGATCACCATCGCCAGACAGTCCGTCCGGGAAGTGCTGGGCTGACATTTTCTTGTGGTTCTTATAACGAAGAAACCGCGAGGATCTCGCGGCTCTACGGTATATCTTGTTGTAAAAGGAGTCTTAACGGGTGCGGCTCTTCTTGATACGCAGGAGGGCGATGGACTGAGCCAGCGCGCTTTGGGCGGCGGCGATCTCTTCATCGCTGAGTTTTTGCTGGAGACGGGCTTCCGCTTGTTTTTTGGCCAGTTCCACCTGGGCTTCATCAATATCCGCGGCGGAGACAGCCATATCGGTCAAGACGATAACTTTGGATGAGGTGACTTCCACAAAGCCGTCACCCACGGCCAGAAAGAGGGTCTTGCCATCCTGCTGGACGGTCAGCTCACCGGCGACGATCTGTGTGGCCAGGGCGATGTGACCGGGCAGGATACCCATTTCGCCTTCGCGTCCGGGCAGGGTAACGGAGCTGACTTCTCCTTCCCAGTGGATGCCTTCAGGTGTCACGATTTTAAGATACAGTCCGGTGGCCATGTCGCGAGGGGTTGAGGCTGTTATTTCTTGTTGCCGTAGATCTCGTCAATGGTGCCCTTCAGCAGGAAGTTTCCTTCGGGGACATCGTCATGTTTGCCTTCCAGGATCTCTTTGAAGCCGCGGACGGTTTCTTCTACGGAGACCTGTTGTCCCGGAGTGCCTGTAAAGACTTCGGCCACGGTAAAGGACTGGCTGAGGAAACGCTGGATCTTACGGGCGCGGCTGACGGTGAGTTTATCTTCGTCACCAAGTTCGTCCATACCCAGAATGGCGATGATGTCCTGCAGGTCTTTGTAGCGCTGGAGCACTTTCTGGACATTGCGCGCGACATCATAGTGTTCCTGGCCGACGATTTCGGGTGTCAAAGCTTTGGAGTTGGAGGCCAGAGGATCCACGGCCGGGTAGATGCCCATTTCAGCAATGGAACGTTCCAGCACGACAGTCGCGTCCAGGTGGGCGAATGTGGTGGCCGGAGCCGGGTCGGTCAAGTCGTCAGCAGGGACATAGACGGCCTGGAAAGAAGTGATGGAGCCTTTCTTGGTGGAGGTGATGCGTTCCTGCAGCTCACCCATTTCCGTAGCCAGTGTCGGCTGGTAGCCCACGGCGCTGGGAGTGCGTCCCAGCAGAGCGGAGACTTCGGAACCGGCCTGGGAGAAACGGAAGATGTTGTCCACGAACAGCAGCACGTCCTGATTGCGTTCATCGCGGTAGTATTCGGCCACGGAGAGACCGGACAGCGCCACGCGGAGACGGGCTCCCGGCGGTTCGTTCATCTGGCCGTAAACCAGGGCGATGCGGGATTTATCCATCTCTTTGAGGTTGATCACGCCCGCTTCGGTCATTTCATGGTAAAGGTCGTTGCCTTCGCGTGTGCGTTCACCCACGCCCGCGAAAACAGAATAGCCGCCGTGCAGTTTGGCAATGTTGTTGATCAGCTCCATGATCAGAACGGTCTTGCCGACACCTGCGCCGCCGAACGCGCCGACCTTGCCGCCTTTGAGGAAGGGGCAAATCAGGTCAATGACCTTGATGCCGGTCGTCAGGATCTGCGGAGAGGTGGTCTGATCCACCAGTTTCGGAGGATCGTGGTGGATGGGGTTGCGCTTTTCGGGAGTAATGGGCGCGCCTTCGTCCACCAGATCGCCGGTGACGTTGAAGATGCGTCCCAGCACGCAGTCACCCACAGGCATGGAAATAGGAGCCCCGGTGTCGATGACTTCGTAGCCGCGCTTGAGACCTTCCACACCGGACATCGCGACGGTACGGACCCAGTTGCCGCCCAGGTGCTGCTGGACTTCCAGCGTCAGCGAATGCGCTTTGCCGTCAAGGGTGAAATCGACTTTCAGAGCGTCATAAATGCGCGGAGGTTTTTCCGTGAATTCTACGTCCACGACTGGACCGATGATTTGAACTATTTTGCCTTTATTCATGGGTGAAAATCTTGTTTATGATAGGGATGAGGTCGCGGAAGCGATCTCCAGTAATTGATTGGTAATGCCTGTCTGGCGGAGTTTGTTGTAATGGATCGTCAACTCTTTGATGAGTGTGTTGGCGTTATCGGTAGCGTTCTTCATGGCGACCATGCGCGCGCTGAATTCGCAGGCTTTGGCTTCCAGCAGAACATGATAAATGACCGTATTCAGATAATGCGGTAAAAGGGCATCGTAAAGGACTTTGGCCGAAGGCTCAAAGAGGATATCCGAGCGCAGGGCATGGGGATCCTCGTCATCGCTTACGGAGTATTCCTTGTTATCTAAGGGTTTGAGCTCTGTCAACGGCAGAATGGGGTGGACCGTAGGGATCTGCGACATGGTGTTCTTGAATCGGGGGAAGACGACGCTGACTTTGTCTATCTTGCCTTCCAGGAACAGTTCTGTGGCCAGCTTGACGATGGAACGCGCTTCGGAGTATTGCGGCGTGTCATGGAAAGAGAATTCACCGACGAGCTGACGTTTGGTGCGCTGAACGAACTGCGCGCCCTTGCGTCCCGCAGCCAGAAAGAGAGTCGTGGCCGGATCAAAACGGGAAGCCTCACGGATGAGGTTGGTATTCAGTCCGCCGCAGAGTCCTTTATCGGTCGTGACCAGGATAACGGCCTCGTTCCGGATGGGACGAGAGGCGCAAAGCGGACTGCTGCCGGTGTCGTTTCCCAGCTGGGCATAAATGGAGACGATCATATTGTGCAGCAGCAGGGAATAGGGACGGCCGTTCAGAGCCGCCTGCTGGGAACGGCGCATCTTGGCCGCGGCCACCATCCGCATGGCCTTGGTGACCTGCGCTGTACTCTTGACGGATTTGATCCTCCGTCGGATCTCCCTCATGCTTGCCATCGTGTTCCTTTATTCTTTCCAGGTTCCTCTGTAGGATTCCGCGGCGGTCTTGATTTCCGCAATCAGAGCGTCATCCAGCTTCTTCTGGTCGTTGATCTTTTTGAGCAGAGGCGCCTTCTGAAGCGAAAGATGTTCTGTGAAATCGGCCGCGAATTTGCGGATCTTGTTCACGGGGATATCGTCCATGATGCCGTTTTGCACCGACCAGAGGATGATCACCTGGATCGCGACCGGCATGGGAGCGTGCTGGTCTTGTTTGAAAAGCTCGGTGATCCGCTTGCCGCGTTCCAGACGGGCTGTAGTCTGGGGATCCAGATCGGAACCGAATTGGGAGAAGGCAGCCAGTTCGCGGTACTGCGCCAGCTCGGTCTTGATCTTGCTGGCTACCTGTTTCATGGCCTTGATCTGGGCGCTGGAACCCACACGGGATACGGAGATACCCACGGAGATCGCAGGACGTACACCCTGATAGAACAGGTCGGTTTCCAGGAAGATCTGTCCGTCCGTGATGGAAATGACATTGGTCGGGATGTAAGCGGAAACGTCACCCATCTGTGTTTCAATGATGGGCAGAGCGGTCAGAGAACCACCGCCGTGTTCCTCGTTCATACGGGCCGCGCGTTCCAGCAGACGGCTATGCAGATAGAATACATCACCGGGGAAAGCCTCACGGCCGGAAGGACGTTTCAAAATCAGGGAGACCTGGCGGTAAGCGTTCGCGTGTTTGCTCAGGTCGTCATAGATGATCAGAGCGTCCATGCCGTGATCCATGAACCATTCGCCCATGGCCGCGCCGCTGAAGGGGACCAGGTACTGTTCCGTAGCGGAATCCGAAGCGCTGGCCACGACAACGATCGTCCAAGGCATAGCGCCCGCTTCTTCCAAAGTGTTGACGACATTCGCGACATTGGATTGTTTCTGTCCGATAGCGACGTAGATGCAGTACAGGGGACGGTATTCCGTATCGCCCGCGTCCTGAGCTTCTTTGTTCAGACGCGCCTGGTTGAGGATGGTATCGATGCAGATGGTCGTTTTGCCGGTAGAGCGGTCGCCGATGATCAACTCACGCTGACCGCGGCCGATGGGGATCATCGCGTCAATGGGGATGATGCCGGTCTGCACCGGTTGATTCACAGATTGACGGGTAATGATGCCGGGAGCGATCTTCTCCACAGGATAGAATTCATCGGCTTTGATATCACCTTTTCCGTCAATGGGCTCACCCAGGGTATTGACGACACGGCCCAGCAAATTTTTGCCCACCGGGACTTGAAGGAGACGGCCTGTGCCGCGGGCTTCCTGACCTTCGGTGATCTGAGTGTAGTCACCCATGAGAATAGCGCTCACGTGAGTCTCTTCCAGGTTCATGGCGAGACCCGTGACACCATGGCCCAGGTCTATCATCTCGTTCATCATCAGGTCATCCAGACCTTCGATCTTGGCAGCGCCGTCACCGATCTCTCTGACGATGCCGACGTTTTTCTGACGGGCTTCCTGCCGGATATTGGAGATCCGGGATTCGATTTCTTGCAGTATGTTGCTCATGCCATCTAAGTTGCGATTGTCTAAAATGTTTATAAATTGTTACGCGTTGTTCGCGTTTGATTCCAAAAGTGATTCCAAACGGCTTCGGATGGTGGCATCCAGGACCTGCCAGCCGATCTGGACGCGAAGTCCGCCCAGCAGTTCCGGGACGACCGTGAAGCTGAAATCCAGTGGGCGATCAGGATTCCGTTCCCGGATGGAACGGGTGATCTCCGCCTGCTGTGCCTCGTCCAGGGGGGCGGCGCTTTGCACCAGGACGGCGCGTTTGGCCGCTTCCAGACGGATGCGGTTTTTCAGGTGTTCAACGATCTGCCGCCAGCCGCGGGGGCGTTTTTCCAGAAGCAGGTCAATGGCCTGGAGCGCTTTTTGAAAATCCGGCACACCGTTGACGCTGCACGCTTTGAAGAGCGAATTGGCTTGGCGCTGTGCTTGTTTTGGAATTTTCATGGTGACTTATTTGGAACTTGTTTTGGTCTCTTGTCCCAGTTGAAGGAGCGCTTCGGAGTTCAGGCGTTTCTGATCTTCGTCGGAAAGGGTCCTGCCAATGACTTTGGAGGTGGTTTCCACGACCAGACGGGAGATCTCGCCTTTCAGCTGCTCCAGCATTTTATCGTAGTCCGCGCGAGTGGCTTCCTTTGCCTTAGCGATGATCTCTTCGGCGGCGGTCACGGCTTTCTGCGTTTCCTGTTCGCGCAGCTGCGAGGCCAGTGTCCGGGCTTCGTCGAGCATGGCTTTGGCTTCGTCGTTCGCTTTGGTCAGGATCTGCTGACGTTCGGATTCCGCCTGAGCCAGCTCTTCTTTAATTCGTTGGGCATCAGCCATGCTTTGAGCGATACGCTGACGGCGTTCTTCCAGCATCCGGATGATCGGCTTGCTGGCAAAGAACCAGAGAACCGCTGCCACGATGCAGAAGTTGATCGCCTGGGCAATGAACTGGGGCCAGTTCAAGCCAAAACGCGCGGCAGTTTCCGTCGCGGTGTTCGCTAGATCGGTGGTGATGCTTCCTATAATCAACAGCTCTTGCATACTCATCCTATAGGGGACGGTGTCCGGTTGCCCCGCGTTCCCTGAGTAACAGGGATCCGGGGTCGGCCGGATGCGCTATTTGACCAGGAACAGGGCGAAGAAGACGATACTCTCGGCGAAGGCGATAGCTAAAATAGCCATTACCATCACTTTACCGAAGGCTCCGGGATTGCGGCCTACAGATTCAGAGGCTCCTTTACCAACCAGGCCAATGCCAATGGCGGATCCCAACGCTGCCAGAGCGACGTGAAAACTACCGGTGAGTTCGGCTAATAATGCTGTGATCATATTTTATCTTATTCTTATAGTTGCGGGCAGGCGTTTACGGCCGGCCCAAAATGTTTTTTGTTAATGCGCGGTGCCCTCCGATTCCTCCGAGTGACACATCGTCGCGGTAAAGACGGCTGTCAGCAGGGCAAAGACCATTGCCTGCACAAAGCCGACCAAAGTTTCAAGGAAGTAAACGGGCAGGGATGCCAGGATGCCTGTGATCGGTCCCATTTCCATCATTGTCTCCATCATGACCTCGCCCGCGTAGATATTGCCGTAAAGACGGAACATCAGCGAGATGGGACGGAAGCAGATGGAGATGATCTCCAGGAAGCCGACCAGAAAGAAGATGACGGCCAGGAACGCCAGCAGCGGCCCGGTGATCCCGTCACTTTTCACACCAAAGAGCTCTTTGGCAACACCTTTGACTCCGTTGAACTTGAAAGCCCAAATCGTCCAGAACAGGAAAAACAGCATGGCCATGGCGCAGGTCATGTTCAGATCCGCGTTGCCGCCGCGCAGCCACGGGATATCCACCATAAAGTGACCGGATCCCGTGGTGTGTCCCCAGCCCATCGAGCCGACACCGGGCAGCAGGCTGAACCAGTTCGTGGAGAGAATAAAAAGGAAAATAGCGGAAAAAAACCAGAAAGTGGGACGAACGACCCGTTCTCCCAGAATGCCTTTGAAAAATTCGTAAAGGCCCTCAACGATCATTTCCAGGAAGTTCTGAAGTTTGCCGGGCACCAGGCTCATCCCGCGTGTGGCCATTCTCACAAAGAGGATGATCAGCAGCGTCACGATCCAAGTGATGATCATGGAGTTGGAAATGGTCAAACCCAGGAACCGGAAGACCGGTACCGCCGCCGAGGTGAGTCCATGCTCTTCACCCGTAACAGGTTCTGCTCCAAAAACAGAGGTCAGCATGAACAAAAATATCAGTATAGCGCAGCGGTGCATATATAACTTTAGAACTGAATAAAGAGTGCCGGCCTTACCGAAGGGATGGCCTCCCGGCCAGCACGGGTGAACATTGTGCAAAATTCTTTGTTGTATGTCCAGCAAAAAGGAGCCACAGACCCAAAATCATAAAATATCGGCCTTGCGGGATGGATAAATATCTGCTATCTTGGTTAGGTCGTTCCTTGCGGTAACCGCTGAGGAACTGGAAAAGAACATAAGTTATAATTATACATAGTTTAACGCTTTAGCGTAAGAACAATAAGGTCTGGTTTCAAAATCGCCGATTTTTAATCACAGACCCAATTTGCAGAAAACATTCCCTGGCGGGGTGTCATTTTGTGTTTTCTGTGATGTGACTTGGCGAGCCTTGGGGTACGAAACAGAATGTTGATCATGTATTATTATTCTAAAAGATAATGATTTTTTGTTTTTCAAAGTGTTAAAGGCAATAAACATGAAGATCAAGAACATATTCATATTAGGAGCGCTGATATGTGCAACGTCAACCATATTAGCGGATTCGGTTCCTGTTATTACAACTCAGCCGATGAGCCAAACGGTGAATGAAGGCGATAGTGTCACTTTCAGCGTAGTGGCAGAAGACGGCAGCAGTGAAAATACTGATTTCAGCATACCTCTTTCCGGTTCTGTGAATCTGGACATGATCTGGATCGAGCCGGGAACCTTTATAATGGGCAGTCCGGAAAACGAGCTGGGCAGACAGAGCAATGAAATTCAGCACCAGGTGACTCTGACAAAGGGTTACTGGCTGGGTAAATATGAGGTGACTCAGGCTCAGTATGAAGCCGTTATGGGAACGAATCCCTCCAGTGAGTGGTTCATTGGAGCCGATATGCCGGTGAATGAGGTGGAATGGAATGACGCGAAGGAGTTTTGTCAGAAACTGACAGAGATGATGAAAGCGGCGGGAAAGCTGCCGGAAGGGTATGAATATACTTTGCCGACCGAAGCTCAATGGGAATACGCCTGCCGTGCCGGGACGATCACCGCTTTCAATAATGGAACCAATATCCCTTCAGAAGAACAGCTATGGTGGGCACAACCCTGTCCCAACCTGGATGAAGTGGGGTGGTATGGCGGAGACAGTGATTATGCGCTCCATCCTGTGGGGCAGAAGAAACCGAACGCCTGGGGACTGTATGATATGCACGGGAATGTGTTTGAATGGTGTTCCGACTGGTATGGAGATTATCCGACTTCAGCGGTGACCGATCCCGTTGGAGCTGACACAGGCTCAGACCGTGTCTATCGCGGAGGTGCCTGGGGCGATACCGCGGGCTACTGCCGTTCGGCAAACCGGCGTTACGATATACCCAGCAATTCCTATTATCTCTCCCGTGGTTTCCGCGTGGCGTTGGCGCCGGTTCTGGTTGTGAGTAAGGATATGACCATCCCGTTGTCGGGCGGCGTGGATTTGGACATGATCTGGATCGAACCGGGCACATTCATGATGGGCAGCCCGGAAGACGAACTTGGCAGATGGGATGATGAAACTCAACATCAGGTGACTCTGACGCAAGGCTACTGGCTGGGCAAGTATGAAGTGACACAGGCGCAATATGAAGCAGTCATGGGGACGAATCCTTCTTATTTCAAAGGAGCCGATTTGCCGGTGGAGGAGGTCAGCTGGGATGACGCGAAGGATTTCTGTGCCAGGCTGACAGCCATCGAAAGAGCGGCCGGAAGACTGCCGGAGGGGTATGAATACACACTGCCGACAGAGGCGCAATGGGAATACGCCTGCCGTGCCGGGACTACCACAGCTCTGAACAGCGGGAAGAATTTGTCAGATGCGAAAAAATGTTCCGAAATGGATGAAGTGGGCTGGTATAACTACAACAGCGATAAAATGACTCATCCTGTAGGCCAAAAGAAACCGAACGCCTGGGGACTCTATGACATGCACGGGAATGTGGAAGAATGGTGTCTGGACTGGTATGGAGATTATCCGGCATCATCCGTAACGGATCCTACGGGTTCTGCTACGGGCCCGCGCCGCGTGTATCGCGGCGGCAACTGGTACCGCAATGCGTCTGGTTGCCGGTCGGCGTACCGTGGCAAAGGCGCCTTCAGCATCGCCATCGGCATTAGCGGCTTCCGCGTGGCCCTGGCCCCTACCAAAAATATGACCATCCCGCTGTCGGATACGGTCAATTTGGACATGATCTGGATCGAACCGGGCACGTTCATAATGGGCAGTCCTAAAGACGAACTGGGCAGAAACAGTAATGAAACCCAGCACGAAGTGACTCTGACCCAGGGCTATTGGCTGGGTAAGTATGAAGTCACCCAGGCACAGTATGAAGCCGTGACAGGCAGCAATCCTTCTGAATTCATTGGAGCCGATCTGCCGGTGGAAGATGTGTCCTGGTACGAGGCAAGGGCGTTTTGCGTGAAACTGACCGAGATCGAGAAAGCGGCGGGCCGACTGCCGGAAGGGTATGAATATACTCTGCCGACTGAAGCGCAATGGGAATATGCCTGTCGTGCCGGGACGAGCACAGCCCTGAACAGTGGAAAAAATCTGTCAGATAAAAATGAATGTTCCGAAATGGATGAAGTGGGCTGGTATAGGTACAACAGCGGCGACAAAACACATCCGGTGGGACAGAAGAAAATGAATGCCTGGGGTCTTTATGACATGCACGGGAATGTGGAGGAATGGTGTCAGGATTGGGCCAAAGATTATCCGGCGGGCGCTGCGACCGATCCCACGGGACCAGAAACTGGTACGTACCGCATCGTGCGCGGCGGTGGCTGGAACGAGGATGCGTGCTACTGTCGTTCAGCAAGCCGGGATATTAGTGAACCAGATTCGTTCTGGCCCAATACCGGTTTCCGCGTGGCGCTGGCTCCAGTGCCGGAAAGCAGAAATATGACGATCCCGATTTCAGAGGATGTTGATCTGGACATGATTTGGATCAATCCGGGTACCTTTATCATGGGCAGTCCGGAAGACGAACTGGGCAGAGACAGTGAAGAAACACAGCACAAAGTGACTCTGACCCAGGGTTACTGGCTGGGTAAGTTTGAAGTCACTCAAGCCCAGTATGAAGCCATCATGGGAGAGAATCCCTCTTACATTAGCGGAGCCGATCTGCCGGTGGAGTATGTCGCCTGGGAGGACGCGATGGAATTTTGTACCAAATTGACAGAGATCGAAAAGGCGGCGGGCCGATTGCCGAAAGGGTATGAATATACTTTGCCGACCGAAGCCCAATGGGAATACGCCTGCCGTGCCGGGACGACCACAGCCCTGAACAGTGGAAAAAATCTGTCAAGTGAGGAAAAATGTCCCGAAATGGATGAAGTGGGCTGGTATGGATACAACACCGCTAACAAGACCCATCCGGTGGGACAGAAACTGCCGAATGCCTGGGGATTGTATGATATGCACGGGAATGTTTTAGAATGGTGTTTAGATCTTTATAATAGTCGGGGTTATCCGTCCTCAGAGGTAATAGATCCAATAGGAACTACAGGGATCATGAGAGTTGTACGCGGAGGTTCCTATGCCCGTTCTGATGCGGGACGCTGTCGTTCTGCGTATCGGCTCTCCGGTACCATTGGTTTTAGAGACAGCGGTTTCCGCGTGGCGCTGGCTCCGATCCGTTCCATTGATCTTACCAATTTTACAGTCACCCTGCCGGATGATGTAAGTCTGGAGATGGTGGGGATCGAGCCGGGTACATTCATAATGGGTAGTCCTGAAAATGAACTGGGCAGAAACAGTAATGAAACACAGCACGAAGTGACATTGACCAAAGGCTACTGGATGGGTAAGTATGAAGTAACTCAGGCACAGTATGAAGCCATTATGGAGGTGAATCCATCCCATTTCGTTTACAGGGGAGCCAATCGTCCGGTGGAATGTGTGAGCTGGGATGATGCGATGGAGTTCTGCGCTAAACTGACCGCTCGGGAGAAGGCGGCGGGACGACTGCCGCAGGGGTATGAATACACCTTGCCGACTGAAGCCCAATGGGAATACGCCTGCCGTGCCGGGACGACCACCGCTCTGAATAATGGAAAAAATCTGTCAAGAAAAGATGCATGTCCTGAAATGGATGAAGTAGGTTGGTATTTATTGAACAGCGATGAGGAAGAAACTTATCCGGTAGGACGGAAGCGTGCGAATTTCTGGGGGTTGTATGATATGCATGGAAACGTGTGGGAATGGTGTTTAGATTGGTATGGAACTTATCCATCTTCATCTGTAACAGATCCTACGGGACCCAATACGGGCTCGAGCCGCGTCATGCGCGGCGGCGGCTGGGACTTCTACGCGCGCTACAACCGCTCTGCGTATCGCGACTCCTATTCCCCGAACGGCAGCTACTACAGCATTGGCTTCCGCGTGGCGCTGGCTTCGGTTCGATCCAAATCCGGAAGTTTCTTGAGTTATGCGGGGCAGATGAGCGAAGTTCTCCCGGCGGCAAGCAGAGCGATGTCGCCGAGCCGGACCGCCGTCGCGGCGGCGGATACCCTGACCTATCAGTGGTATAAAGACGGGGTTGCCATCAATGGAGCCACCGGTTCCAGCTATACGATCATGAGCGTCAAAGCCAGCGATGCAGGCAGCTATACGGTGATGGTGAGCAACAGCGCTGGTTCTGTGACCAGTGATGTCGCGACTTTGACAGTCGAATCCAGTGGAACCCAACCGGCCATCGATTTTGTGGTGGTGGAAGACGGTGAGATGGTTCTGGACTTCGTCGGAATACTCTACGAGAGCGATGACGCGGTGAACTGGAAACCCGTGGAAGGTGCCAAAGCGCCGTTCAAGGTGGATACCACTCAGGGCAAGAAATTCTATCGCTGCGAGCAATAACGCATTGCGGTGAGTTGAGATAAAAAACAAAGATCCCCGGTGTGAAAGACCACCGGGGTTTTTTATGTTTCGACAGGATCAACAGGATTTCGGGATTTGAAGATGGTGGATTTTCGCTCTGTCGTTGCCTTCGGAACTTAAACAGTTGTTGATGTCGAGCAGGGATTTCGCTTCGCTCACCCCCGGTTCATCACCCCTTACGGTGTTTTAGTCAGAATCCCTGGCGGGATTTTACGAAGGAGACGCGCGAATTTTGTATCTCTACATAACTAATTTATTATAAATAATTTATCTGTATTTATCTGTATCCATCTGAGGTTCTTCAATACCATCCGTGGTTCTGTTATTGGAAGCGTTTGGAGAGTTTGTTCACGATGGATTTTCCAATACTGAAAGAGGCTGTGGCGGAAGGAGTTTGCGTGTTCAAGACGTGAACGATCCGGTGGCTTTCCTGGATGATCAGGTCATAGATCAGTTTCCCTTCATGTGTGACCGCCTGGGCGCGGACGGTGGAGGGGGCTTTGATCAGCTGGTCGGTCTTGATTTCCGGCATCAATCGCTGGAGCGTTTTCACAAAGGCATTTCGGTTGTTGGTGCGCCACATTTCGGCCAGTCCCGTGGGCCATTGGTCGGCCAGCAGCCACCAGAACCCGGAGAAGGCAAGGACTTCCCACAGATATTTGGGATTGACGATGTTGCGGGAGTAGCCCTCGCGAGCGAAAGCCAGAACGGCATTGGGGCCGCATTCCACGGTGCCGTCAACGCCTTTGACAAAGTGGGGACCCAGCGGAGAGACGTTGGGGATCGGTACCGGGTAAATGACAGCGTTGCAGAAGGATGAGACTTCCTCACGAAGCTGGAAGAATTCCCCCCGGAAGGAGATGATCTTGATGTTGGGGTTCTTCCGGGCCATGATCGAGATGCGGTCCGCGTGGAGACCCGCGCAGTTGATCACATACCGGGCATAGTGCCGCCCGTGGTTGGTAACGATCAGGGGTTCTGTGGGCATCTCCTTGATTTTCTGGACTTCGGTGTTGAGCATCACGTAACAGCCTTTCATGGCGAGTTCCTTGGACAGGACTTCGCACACTTTCTTGTAGTCCAGCACCGCGGTGTCTTTGACATGGATGGCGGCCAGACCATCCGCGTGCGGTTCAATATCTTTGAGATGAGAGGGGCCGACCAGTTCGCAGCGGATGCCGCTGCGGATGCCGCGCTGATAGGTTTCCTGGAGGATGGGCAGCTCGGATTCGCTGGTGGCGACGATGACTTTACCACAGATATTGACGGGGATCCCGTGATCCTGACAGAAGCGGTACATTTCTTTCCGTCCTTCCATGCAGGAGATTGCTTTCTGGCTGCCGGGGACATAGTAGATGCCGCTATGGAGCAAACCGTGGCGCACACCGCTCTGATGCGTTGCGACAGCGGCTTCTTTCTCCATGATAACAATGGACTTGCGAGGGTATTCTTTGAGCAGGTTCCACGCAGTGACCAGCCCAATGATCCCCCCGCCTATGATGATGACATCATACGGTCTCAAAACTGCTGTAAACATGGACGAAAAAGCCTCTTGTGTCAAGAATAGAACGTGAAAACGTGAAGAATATCGGTATTTTCGTTTTTTTTGAAATTTGTTTCACAACAATACAACATTCGTGGTGTTTTACACACCGTATGACACTTCATACATCTGATGAGATCCAGACGATACATCGCAGGGGCATTCTTTTGGCGTTTGCGGGGTGTGTTGTTTTATCTGTTGCGGTACTGAGTGTTGCCCTGTGGATGATGCATAAAGGTATAGGCAAGAGTGAAAAGCTCCCTGTATCGGGCGATGAATTGTTTGATCCTCAAAAGATCCACAAGATCCATCTTATTTTTACGAAAGAGAATTGGGACGCGATGGAACCGGAGAGACAAGGTGGTGGTTTTGGTGGACCGGGCGGAGGTCCTCCCGGTGGCGGTCCCGGCGGCAATCGCGGCGGTGGCCCCGGTGGAGGTCCGGGCGGCGGAGGTTTCGGTGATTTTAATCCAGATGATTTTGGCGTTGGCATGATGCTGACAGGAGGATTGCTCTCCGTGGATCCAAACAGAGATCAAAAGCTGACTTTGGATGAAATAAAAAACATCGCGGATAAATGGTTTACGGAATGGGATACCAATAAAGCCGGAGTTTTGGCGGAAGCGGATTTTGTTCGCGGTCTCAATGATGTCGCGGCCGCGGCGATGGCCGGCGGTCCCGGCGGAGGTCCGGGCGGCAGACCGGGAGGCGGCCCTGGTGGAGGAGGTGCGTTCCTGGCTCGTGTGGAAGGTGCCCGCAATGGTGTGGCCGGTATGGCCGGTATCGTTTTCAACTGGGTCTCGGCGGATATGGAGTTTGACGGTATCCCCCTGAATAATATAGATGTGCGTTACAAAGGCAACGGTACCTATATGCAGTCCCAGAACGATTTGAAGCGCTCCATGAAGTTAGACCTGAACGATCAGATCAAGGGTAGGACACTGGGCGGAGCGACCAAGCTGAATCTGCACAGCTGCGTAACCGATGCCAGCTATATGAATGAAGTTCTGTCGCACAGACTGTTTCGTGATGCCGGAGTACCCGCGCCGCGTTATTCTTTCGCGGAGGTTTATCTGACCGTTCCCGGACAGTATGAGAATACTTATGTGGGGCTTTATACGATCGTGGAGAATCTGGACAGTAGCTTTACACGTGATTACTTTGGCACGAAGAAAGGTGTCATGTTCAAACCGGTGGCCAGCCGTTTGATGGAGTACATCAGCGACAACTGGGATGACTACGCGGCTCTGTACGATCCGAAGATGGCCGTGATGCCGGAGGACAGCGCGCATTTGATAGACTTTTTCAAACTGGTATCCAACGCGGATGATGATACCTTCGCGAAACAGGTGGAAAATTACCTGGATCTAGACGAGTTTGCCCGTTTCATGGCGATCACGACCTGGATCAGCACGATGGACAGCATTCTGGTGCAGAATCAGAATTTTCTGGTATATCTGCATCCCAAGACGCATCAGCTGCAATTCCTGCCGTGGGATCTGGATCATGGGTTCGGTCAGTTCGGCATGAGCGGCTCGCAGGAAGTCCGCGAAAATCTGAGCATCGAACACCCCTGGTCAGACGGTGGGATGGGTGGAAACAAACTGTTTTTGACAAGAGTATTTAATCTGCCGAAATTCAAGAGTATCTACTTGAAGCACATGAAGGAATTCAATGAAACGATCTGTCAGGTGGATCGGATATGTGCGCAGGTGGATGAAACGGCGGAGCTGATCCGGGATTCTGTGGCGCGTGAGTCTGAGCAGAAACTGGCTCGTTTCGATACAGTTGTTGCCGGTGAGACGCTTTCGGGTGGTTTTGGCTTTGGCGGTCCTCCGCCGGATTGGGGGAACAATGGCCGCAATCGCAGACAAGACCGTAGAAATCAAGGCAATGACAACCGTGATAATAACCGCGGCCCGCAGTTTGGCGGCGGTTTCGGTGGACCGGGAATGCCACCGCAGGGGATGATGCCTCCGGGCGGGAATGGTACTAACAATAATCGTGGTCCGCAATTTGGCGGTGGTTTTGGTGGAGCGGGAATGCCTCCTCAGATGGGACAAGGTGGAATGCCGTCGCAAGATGGTATGAATAATCAGAGACCTCCGTTTGGCCGTCCTGATCAGCAGGGAAATTTCAATAGGGACGACCGCAATAATGATCGAAACGGTAATCGCGGCAATCGCGGAGGCGGCCCTGGAGGTTTTGGCGGTCCCGGCGGCGGAACCAAACCGATCAAGGCTTTTGTCAAAATCCGCTGGCAGTCTGTGGAAGATCAGCTGGAGGGCAGGAGTGAGGGAATGACCCCAGGCGGATTTGGCCCCGGCAATGACAATCCCAGAGGAAATAATAACGGTCCTGGTGGCGGTGGCCCTGGCTCTGGGCGTCAAGGTGGATTTGGTCCCGGCAATATGATCGGTGGTCCGATATTCAATAAGATGGATACTGAACGAACCGGGAAAGTGGATCGGAAGCTTTTTGTGAAATCGTTTGAAGACTGGTTCAATATGATAGATACGAACAAGGTCGGCTCTCTGACGGAAGTTGAACTGAGACGCGGATTGAACAGACTCATTGAAATGCCTCGTTTCGGCGGTTTCGGAGGTCCAGGTGGTGGTGGACCTGGGATGCCACCGCAGGGAATGATGCCTCCGGGCGGGAATGGTACTAACAATAGTCGCGGTCCGCAGTTTGGCGGCGGCTTTGGTGGACCGGGAAATCCTCAGGAAGAATAATCATCAGAAAAATAATTTTTTATTAAATATATGGATATTGCATCAATATTAAAAGAACAGTGGATAGGCGGTAATGCGTTGAACTCTTTGCCGGCCTTTTTAATGAACCTTATTCTCACAGCGATCCTGACATGGATACTGGGCTGGGTCTATACAAAATTCGGGGAGTCCCTTTCCAACCGAAAGATCTTCGCGAGGAACTTCCTGATGCTGGCGTTGACAACGATGCTGGTCATCAGTATCGTCAAATCCTCACTGGCTCTTTCTTTGGGGTTGGTCGGTGCGCTCTCCATTGTGCGTTTCCGCGCGGCCATCAAGGAGCCGGAAGAATTGGTCTATCTCTTCCTGGCGATCGGTATCGGTCTGGGAATGGGGGCGGAAGAACCGCTTCTGACGATCTGTGCGCTGGTCATTATTTTGGCCATCATCATGCTGCGCAAGCTGGGACATCCCAGTGCCACGCAGAACAATGTGTGTGTGCATCTGAGCAGCGGCAAGCAGATCGCTTTGACCAACGTGGTCAAGGTCTTTGCCGAGGTGGGAGCCACAGCCAGCCTGCGCCGTTTTGATGAGACCCCGGAACGTACTGAATTTTCCTTTGTGGTGCAGTTTGTGACTCCGGAGAGACTGGAGGATTTCAGCCGCGCGATCAAGAATTTAGATCCTGAAATGAAGGTCAGCTTTGTGGATGACCGTGGGCTGGGGATGTAAACATCCCGCGTGAGCCATTCAGTGTTATGACATCGTCATTTTTCAAGTTAGACGATTTGCCGGCTGCACGGTACGAGAGGAAATTCCTGGCTCGCGATTTCTCGCTGGAAGAAGTCCTCTCGATCCTGCGGATGCACTTTGCGGGATTCTACCGTATTTATCCGGCCCGGTGGGTGAACAGTATTTATCTGGACACATCCGGTCTTCGCCATTATCATGTGCATGTCAGCGGGGTGCCTAACCGTTACAAGGTGCGCGTCCGCTGGTATGGTGATCTGTGTGGTGATATCCAAGCGCCGCGTCTGGAGTTCAAAGTCAAAAGAGGACTGGTTGGAGGCAAGATCGTTCAGCCGCTGGAACCTTTCACTTTTGAGGAATCCGCTCCGGGAGAATCGCTTGCGCGTTATCTGGAGGAAGCAACTCTGCCGGAGACCGCCGCCGATTACCTGAAAACACTTTCGCCCACACTGCTTAACCGCTATTGGCGTCACTATCTGCTCAGCGCGGATGGACGTTTTCGGGTGACTGTGGACACCGGGCTGGAGTTTTACAAACCGGATCGCTCCTGCTCCGGCATTTTCAACTTGAACCGGGGGCTGCCCCTTCCGGTCATTGTTGAATTGAAATATCTGCCTGTGCATGAACCGGAAGCACAGGAGATTACGAACGCACTGCCGTTTCGGCTCACACGATGCTCCAAGTACGTGATGGGGATAGACCGGCAGTATGGGTACGATTATTGATTTTTGAGGGGAGAGAAGTGGGTTTCTCTGCCGCACGATGGGTGTTGTGTGGTGTGTATCGTTTTCATATTTATTATCCACTCTCTCCCTTATTTTATTTATCCGGCGTTTTTCCATGAAAAACCTTCCAGCGGACAGACTTTTGATTTATTGACCGCGGGGTGGGCTTTTGATTGAAAAGGATAAAAACAGGCAGAAATCTCTTTTTCATCAGTTTTCTGCTTGAAAGCAGGGAATGAAAAAGGCAAAATGTCCCTCGTAACGCGTTATGCGTTGCTTACCAG
>JAEEGK010014269.1_pt1 | contig 17776 bp, 18 predicted proteins | sample 8958771 | NCBI WGS metagenome assembly JAEEGK01 (sample SAMN16246547, study PRJNA631951) | gut metagenome | biome: gut microbiome; feature: rumen; material: SC-attached | host: Bos | place: Iran: Karaj | collected 2018-10
ACTTCAAATCCGTAGCTGCGTCCTTTTCCTTGTGCTACAATCTCTTGCCAGTTCTGGTCGGCGATGAAATAGGTGGCACCGTTGCGGTATTCCAGCACATTGTCCATCGTCTTGTAATAGGCCTCGGCAGCAAAATTAAAGCCCTGCCAGTCGTAATTGACGCCCAAACCATAGAGGTCGCTCTTCATCAACGGGATGTCTTTGGTGATCGGCACCCAGATGTCGCTGGGCATAATCAGGCTGTTGGTTACCAGGCGGTGGATTCCCTGCGTCATGTGGGAATAAGAGGCTTTAACGGACAGGTTGTCGCCTATCAGATACCGCAGAGAAAGGCGGGGCTCAAGGGCCAGATAGGATTTGTCGGTGACGAAATAGGTACTCACTCTCAAGCCGTAGTTCATTTTCAGGTGATGAAAGACGGTGTAATCGTCCTCGGCATAAAGCGCGAAATTGGTGATGCCCATTTCCTTACCGCTCGTGTAATCGAGATACTCAGTGAACACATCATATTTCGGATCATAGTAAGAGGCATCGCCATCGTAGTTCAAGCCGCCACGGAAGCGTTTGGCCACGGCATCCTTGAAGACCGTTGTCTTTGGATCCAGCAATTGCCTTGATACTTTGAAACCGTAGCGCAGCCAGTGAACTTTTCCGGCCTTTAGCGAGCCGTCAACGGTCAACGCAAGGTCGCGGATTCCTGAATGGGCAGTGAGGCTGGTCGATTCATCACGGGAATAAAACAGGCGATAAAGGTCGGTGATTTTGTTATCAATCTTGTTCTTGTTGGCCATGTCATACATGTACTGGCTGTAATTCAGGTTGATGTTCAACCGATGGTTGGGCGTGATGAAAGAGGTGAAATAGAGGCTTGATAGCAGATTGTTCCATTGGCTCTCGTTGCTGCTGGCACGGTAATCCTCTTCTTTGTATTGTTTCTCGGTCAAAATATCGACTCTGCCGATAGTGCTGTAACTGCTGTAGCTTTCGGTGGGCGATTCATTGTCGGTGTCCTTGCCGTAATAGAACACTGCTGATAAGCGGTTGCGCTCATTGAACTTGTGCACCAGTTTGGCCGTAATGTCATAGTAGCGCATGTGGCTATATGGCTGCAACGCTTCAGGTCGGTCATAATAATGTTTCAGCACAGGCTTGGCAATCAACTCGAAGTAGGACAGGCGGGCTGCCACATTGAAGGATGTGTGCCCTTTCCAGATGGGGCCTTCGGCCTGGAGACGCCCGGTTAATGTGCCAAGACTCAACAGACCGTGATAACGCTCAAAGTCGCCTTCCTTGATGCCCACGTCAACCACGCTTGACAGACGCGAACCATAGCGGGCGGGAAATGCACCGCGATAGAAGTTGATACTGCTTACCATGTCGGGGTTGATGGCGCTGACATATCCCCTCAAATGCTCTGCATTATAGATGGCCGAGCCGTCGAGCGTGATGTAGTTCTGGTCATAATCGCCGCCACGCACAAAGATGCCGGCGCTGCCCTCGGTGCCCGACTGGACACCAGGGAGTTTCTGTATTGACTTGAGCACATCAGGCTCTCCTAGGAACACGGGGACAGACAGGATTTGTTCATGGCTGAGCGTTACGGCACTCATCTGTGAAGAGGTAACGCCAAAGTTGTTGCGGCTGCCATAGACCACAACATTCTCAAGATGCACTCCACGAGACAAGGCACTGCTATCACTTGGGGCTACTTTTGTCGTATCGAGAGGTGTTGCCCCTAATGACAATGTGCAAAGTGCGATGATTAGCAATATAGCTGCCTTTTTCATGAGTCAGTCATTTTTGCTTTCCAAACCATGCGGACATAGAGTGAAGCCGAGGAGAAACCCTCTAGATCCTCTCTAAAGATTTTACGGTCCATAACAATTCGGCCGGAAGTTTCCGTCATGTCAAGGGAAACGACGGTTAGAACTACGTCGGGATACCATGAACTTGACCAAGCGGGTGCTTGGTAAATCGCCGTGATTTGTTTACCCGAAACGGTGTATAATCTCAGCCTTCCTTCCTCTATTGGGAAATCAAATTCAATAGTTCCGTCGGGATGGATGATTCGAGGCATGGCATCAATTTCCGTCTTGGGGGAAATCTTGTGGTTGTCGTAGTAAAAACTGTATTCCCGTTCCCAGTCATACTTGTTCAAGGCATCTATTAGTTCCGCTTGAGTATAATCCAAGTTGGCATTCACCAGCGTTCCATTCTCAAGAAACACCTTGCCGTTGCCATCTTGAACACGGGTAATTTCATCAGGAGTGACCGGCTCATCTTTACTGTCACCGCAGGAAACAGCCATTAGCCCTGTAGCAAGCAGCATCAGTATTAAAGTTAACTTCTTCATAGTTGTGATATTGTTTAGTTATTGTTTTCAGCAAAGTTATTTATTATGCAAGTATTCTGGCATATTTCATGAGCGAAACTCGCTAGCCTTCCGTCTCACGCAAATACCCCTTTTATATATAGACACGCAAATTCTCATTTACTAAACCCCAAATGTGAATTTTATGTATTCCACGAGAAAGAATCAGAACTTCACGCCGAAGGCCAGCTGGATGTTTCTTTGTCGTGTTCATTGTTATCTATTGTTTTGGTTTAGTAATCATCGTAATTTTAAACTACAAAGGTAACAAAGAAAATTGTTAAATTGACTAAAAAGTGGACAAATTCAGACTTAATTTTATGAATCACAAAACACTGAATATCAATTACATAAAAAATAAAATTCTAATTTTGACTTAATTGGCACAAATGATGGGGTTGAAAGTGTTAAATTTGCATGTGGATTTCACCGTTTTCTCGTGAGGATCGGATGAAAATCCAGCCTAAACATATTTGACAAATGATACACTCCAGACACATCATCATTGTAATTTTGGCCGTCTTTGCTCTCATGTCAGTAGGCTGCCATCATGACAACTCCACCATGCAGCAACTAGCAGGGCTCGATTCCATGGTCTATCACCAGCAAGAGAGGGAGGCGTTGCCCATACTCCAGAAAATTAACGTCAAGGGCTTCAACGACGAGGAAAAATCTTATTACTCGTTATTGCTCGCCATGGCACAGTATAAATGCTATCAACCATTCACCAGCGATTCGGCCATCAGCGAGGCCGTTGAACACTACAGGAATTCGAACGACAAGGTGAAATACCTGAAAGCCCTTGTCGCCCAGGGGTGTGTCAATGAGGACTTGGGGCACCTTGATCTAGCGGTTGAGAGTTACCATCGTGCCGAGGAACTGCCGTTAGCCACCGATAGTTCAATGATCGCTTATGCCAAATTGAGAATGGGTGTACTCTATCAAAATCAGATTATTGGCTCCAATACTATTGCGCTGCAGAAGTTGCAAGAAGCCCTGCCTTTATACCGAAGTCTTGGAGATAGGCACTATGAACTCATCTGCCTTTCAAGTATTGCCGGGATTTATCGAAACATTGAAGAAAAGCACGATTCAGCAGTTTTCTATCTCAATGACGCCATTGATTTAGCAAAATCCTTGAATGAGCAATATGTGGTGTTTGCTAATCTATTCCTTCTTTCAGAGTATTATCTGGTCAGGGAACATGATTATGAAAAGGCGAAGCATTATGCCCTGCAGGCAATATCAACAGACGGAATAACGAAAGATCATCCGAGAGCGCATTATCGCCTTGCTTCGTCTTACTTGTTCCTAGGACAACCCGACTCTGCTGTTTATTATCTAAACAAAGCCCCTATTGCCAAGAGTGCGATGGACAGCATTGTTTATTATGAACTCATGTCCGAACTGGAGCACCGTTATTGGAAAAATGAAGGGAAATCCAAAAACTACATCCAACAAGCACATGCCATAGCCGATTCTTTGACCATGAACAGCCTCAATCACCGATTATTGGCTGTGGAGAAGAAATATGATGTGCAGTTGGCGGAGTTGAACAAGATTAAATACCAGTCAAGATTTAGAGGTGCACTGCTGGCATTGGCGGGAGTGATCATCGCTTCGCTGCTACTGTTGTTGGGGCTGATGCGTTACCGCAACCGATTGAAGATGAAGCAGAACGAGGCCGAGATGCTGAAGGCCGACCTTGAGGACTCGTTGACGAATCTGAAAAAGATGCAGCGACTGCTCGGCGACGGTGAGCAGTCCGACGATGGCAAGAACAACCATAGCAACAAGTTGCGTGCCATCGTTAACCAGCAGATTGACGCCGTGCAGCAACTGATGAAATTGTCTTACCAATATCACGGCGAGGATTTTGCCGTCAAGTTTAGGGAAGCGATGACCTTGCCCAAGACGGGCGATGAGAGCAACTATTGGTCCAATCTGCAGACCCTGGCCAACGACCTGCACGACAACATCCTGGTCAAGGCCCAAGAGACCGCTGGCGGTACCCTGAACGACAGCGAACTTAATCTGTTGGCCCTTTATTGCTTTGGTTTTTCCTTCACGACTATTATGGTGACGATGGGTTACAAACATATCGGCACGGTTTATAACAAGAAGAACCAAATCGACAAGAAACTAGGTGTTCCCGACCTCGACGACTTCGTGAGTCAATACATCAGTCAAGAAGATCATTGCTGATGCACGCACATTGAACGACAAGAAGGATTGTGCTTTCTTAGCTGGCTCCCAAAACACAAATCTTGAGATGCCCTAAAAAGAACGTGAGCCGAAAACATCACGTTGGAGGTTTTAGGACAAACCAGGCAGATGATGTAATGGCTCACGCATAGCACAGAGCCATTATACATCCCTATCTGCCATTCTGAAATGTCCTAAATTTCCAACGTGCAGGAGGTATAATGTTCTTTTATTTTCCTCGATGACATTGTCATTCACGATGGAATGACAGGGCAAAGATACAAAATTTTCTGATTACTCAATAAATTTTGTGTCGGAGGTGGATACGGAAGAAAGGCTTTGCTTCATCCTTGTCCTTCCTGATACAGTAGTAGTGTTTGGGTTTACCTTCTCCATCACGGGCTATATCGAAATCGTTATCTTCCTCATAGAGAAAGCGTTTAACAAGTCCGTTATAGCTGAGCATGACGCTTTTGTACTGAATGATTTCTCCATGAAGAACCACCAGCTGGAACATGGCATCCGTCATTGGAACACTGAATGAGAAACCTTCGACGGCGTCGTAGAACAGTTTTTTGTTAACATTGAAAGACAGAGTATCTCCAACGACTTGAGGCGGTGTTGGGAACATTGCGCTTGAACGCAACAACATATCCTCTGTAACGACGGCGTTATTAGGGAGAGGCTTGTCAAAGAGAAGTGGAAGGTACAAGCGATAGAGCCGGTCTTTTTTCCCGCCGTATGTCCAAACACTTTGTGGCTCCTCAATCACCTTGCCTGCAATAACATAACCGATGATGCAATTCAAAGGCATCTCGTGATAGAGCGGAACGATTCCCATCAGTTGCGCCATTTCCAGCGCAAGCAACCATTCAAGAGGCGTTTTAGAGCTGTTGTCATACTTCTGCCAAGGGGCAGCTTGAATTAATACGAGGCACGGTCCAGTGCCTAAATCGACACCTAAATCGAAGATGTCGATAATCCCTGCAAGCATCAAACATGCCCAGGGCTGAGGAATAATGATTTTTCTCATTATCACTTGATTTTAGGGGTTATACATTACAGCCTACACTTTTCGGCAGGCACTAACCCCTCAAAATCATGCAAAATAAAACAACAGCAGTGCCATATTCCAGCACTGTCGGCTTAATTTTTCTTAACCGCTATGAGATTTTCTGAATCCTCAAAAACAAAAGGCTGTTGTTAGCGATAACCTGAAGAGGTTTACGACTATCCGCATCGTTCACCTAAACATGGTTTACAGTTTTTGAGAAATCTTACCGTTTCCAGGCTATTAAATCTAATAAGCAAAAAGTGTGCCAAAATCAGAGAACGCCGCCTGTGTTGAAGCCGAAGGTATCACGGAACGGGAATTTCTCGCAGCCGATGTAGAGCGTGTCGAAAGCGTCTGTGCCGTCGGTGCGGTGCTGCAGCAGGTCTTCTTCGGTCTCAGCGAGTTTCTCGCCGCCCTTGTCCTTGCGGAAGCCGTTGCGCCCGCGCACCACGCCTGCCGTCTGGATGGCCAGGATGAGGTCATCGTTGTTTTGGCGGTTGAACATCGGCATGAGCCGTTGTTTGCCGGCAAAACCCTGGTTGATGAGCAGGTACTTCTCATCATGGCGCATGGGGTTTCCCAGGTTGATGTCCTCCACCTGCCAGCCGTGCCGCTCGAACTCGTGGCACACCACCCAGTGGAAGTCCTGTTCGTTCACGGCATAGTTGCCGCCCAGGGCGGTACTGTCGTAATAATAGACGACTATCTTGGTCTCGTGGTGGGCATAGTAGCGGCAGAAGTCGTCAATGAGCGCGGGGATCTTGCGCTCGAACTTCGTGTAGAAGCTCTTGATGACGTTCAGGCGGCGACCTGTGGGCTGGCCCGCCACGATCCAGTTGATGTTGGCGTTATAGTCCATGCCGATGCAGATGGGTGCGTAGGGGTTCACGTCCTTGTCTGCCCTACTGTCCAACTGGTTTTCATTGAAGTCAAAGCCGAGGCTGTCGAGATACTCGAAGTCGCTGGCGTTGTACTTGTGACCCTCTCGCATGGACGAATAGAATCCGTCTTTGGCAATGCCGATGCGTTGGCAGAGGATGGAGGTCTGGAACGTCTTCGGCGTGAGGTCACGCTTCATCTGCTTGATGTAAGATTCACCCAACAGCTGCAGGTTCTCGATGCTGCTGTACTCCTTGTAGTACACGGCCACGGATCTCATCTTGTTGAGGTTCGTGTCCAGGCGGCGCAGATAGGTCTTGAGGTAGCGGGGCACCTTGACGCCGCGTTCCCTCAAGGAACGGATGCGCTGCTTCAGGTGCCATATCTCATAGACAGTGCCCTTGATCGTCTCGATGAGGTCAACGTCCATCTTGTCCTGATAGTGCAGGAACCAGGAGCCCTTCTGGGTCTGCGGCATATCGCTGAGGATCATCACCGAGTGGTTGAACGAGTGATGGCCGAAATAGGACTTGATGCCGCCATTGGCAGGCAGCGTCTCGTCCTTGAGTCGCTCGTAATCGATGAACTTGGCCTCATCGATCAAGAGCCACGAAAGGGTCAACGAGTTGCTGCTGCCGGGCCTGTCCTGTGAGATGATGATGGCGCAGGATCCGTTGTAGAACGTGATGACGTGCTCATATTCAGCGGGCTCGATGATGGGCTTGCCGAATGACCTGGGCGGTTTGCGCCCGATGACATAATGGATGCCGTTGATGTAGCCCCAGCGTTTCCATGCCGCCAGCAAGCCAGGGATGGTGTTCGTCAGACCGTGCTTGTAGGTAGGTACGACGATGCCGCCCGTGCTGCCCGCCATGCGTTGCATGTTGCGCAGCACGAAGGGCGAGGCGATGGAGTCCGTCTTGCCGGTGCGTCGCCCAGCCACGATGACGGTGGTATTGGCACCTATCAACTGGGTGAGGCGCTGCGGGGCGTTAAAGTATATTCTTTTCTCGGGCTGCTTCATCTTGGTTTTTCTGCGGGAAGAGTGTGCGTTCCTCTATATCGGCCTCCTCATACTCGATGTCCTCGACATCGATGTTCTCTGCCTGGTATTTTTTCAGCAGGGCGTGAATGCGCTCGTTGATGTGCGGAATGGGCTTGATGCCGAGCACCGACGGGTCGTCGGTGGCGGTGAAAGGCTGCACCACGATGAGGTCATAGGGCACGGCCTGCTCGTCCTCCAGATCGACACGGTTGTACTTGGCGTATGATGATGCGGCCTTCTCCATCGTCTTGGTGTCCTTACGTTTCTTGGCCATTTGGAAGGTTTCCAGGATCATCTCATTGAAGCGGTAGCGGTGAAAGTCACGGCTGGCCTGCGCCAGGTGCGGCAGCAGCGACTTGACGATAACCAGATCTGAATATGCCTGGGCCCGACAGACGCCATGCCGGGAGACCGCGGTCTCCACAAACTGGCGGTCTTTAGCGTCAGGGTTGGAGAGGAACCAGTTGTATTCATCACGGATACGCAGGATGCGTTCAACAACGCTTTCTGCATAGCGTTGCCGAAGCTCGTCCTGCGCCGTGAACAGGTCGATGCGGCATATTTCAAGCGTGTCGGGGTTAGGCATTACTCATCGTCCTCCATGTCGAGCAGATTGCGGTGGGCATTCTCGATGGCCAGCGGCGAGCCTACCTGTGCCAGCATCATCTCCTGATGGTGCAGTTTCACTTTCGACGCCGCTTTGCCACGGAGGTAGCGCTGGCTGACCTCGGTGGTGCGGTCGGCGATGTCCGAGCGGAGAACTTCGGCAGGTATGCCGAGGATCACCGCCATGTCACTAATCTTCAGGTAGATCGAGGCGTATTGCTCAATCTGCTGCAATTCTTCTTCTGAATAAGTCATTGAGGGGAACCGAATGATTAGTTATTAAATCTTGAATTTGAGAGTGTAGAGTGTTGAATATATCGTTATCTGTTGTTATCACGGCACTCTCACACCTGTTACCACGTGTTAGGTTCTGTGATGTGATGATACTCACCATCTCGCCAAGCTCGCTTTTCACCAGCAGCACTTTGCTATGGTTATCTGCTAAGTAAGTGGTATCTATTACTTGCGTTATGAATGCCCATAGCTTCAGAGTCTTATTGGTGGCTTTGTGGTCGAGCACCAGGTTAAACTTGGTGACAAGCCCAGACTTCTCGATGAAGTAGAGCCTTCTAATAAATTCCTCACTGATGGAGAACGAAGTCTGCCACACCTCCGACTTGCCAAGCTGCTTCAGCACCCAGTCCAGGATGTCTGCCACTTGCAGGGCATTAGAGAGATAAGCCTGATACGGTTTTTCACGTATCGGCTTCAGATAATCTCCTATATCTGCATTGCGTCTCATTCAAGAATGCCAATATCTTTCAACTCATTTGTGAGTTTATCGGTAGGACTGATCACTTGCCCATACCACGAGAGGATCTTAGCCTTAAGTTCCTTCGTGGGCTTCTTTGCATAGCGGTTCTTATTGAGGTTAATAAGATTCACCGCTTTCTTGCTTTGCTCACGCAAGTCCTCAGAAAGAATCTGTTCACCATCTGCGCCTGTGTAATGGTCGTATGCCTCCCAGTTAGAGTGCAGTTTCTTGTCGAGAGCAATCAGTTCCTTGAGGAATGGGTACCTCTCACTGTCCGGACAAGGTGCGTTATCGAGAGAAAGCGATCTCAGCTTCAGATGCAGTTCGCGCATCTTCTGCACGATAGAAAGGTTCTCTACATAGAGAGCCTGGATTTCATCAGGAAGTTCGTCATGGTCAGCACGCTTGCCAGCCTTGAACTCCGAAGAAGGAGCAGATTCCTTCTTTTCAAGGTGTCGCTTTTGCACAATGCCATCTACCTGACGCTGCATCTGTTCCACTTGCTCGTGAGTCAATTGAGCAAGTCTGAACTTCAACCGGCGTTTCAGCTGATACACTATAAACTCCTCACTTTGACGAGTGCGCCGCATCGTCAGATTGCGGTACATTATCTGGTTGCCAGTAAGTTTGAGCAAAAGCATTGCTCCCTCATTATAGTCACGTTCCGATTCAGGCGTGTTCAGCCACTTTTGGACTCTTTCGGTAAATTCATTTTTCATATTCCAAAATGTTCCAATGTTTCCAAAATAATTTATAACTATCTGTGTTACAATTTGTTGTTGATGCAACTAAAATAAACCCCATTCTTCCCCAGCGAGGAGAGCAGCTTCTTCATTCCAGCGAGAGTCATCCCTGTAGTCACGAAGTCGTCAAACACGATGATGTTGCTCTCTTTCGGAAGATTGTTGAGCTCAAACACTGCGTTCACTCGCTGCTTGCTGTGACACAGAGCCACGTCCTCATAGAATGGAATTCCAAGTGAGGCAGCTATGCGCTCACTTATCAGCGTTGCGAAGTTCTTTTCCTTGTGCCTACGTTTTGGCGAAGTGCATACTGCCCACGAGCCATCGGAGAGGTGATATCCCAGCGCCTCACTTATCACAGTAGTAATATTCTCAGCAAAGAAGGTGACCATATCAGGATCACCTTTGATGTCCGTGAGAGTGCGGCCATAGACCGACTTCTTCCAGATAGAGATGAAGTCCACATCCGAGCGGCGAGTAAGACTCAGCTTATAAGTGAAGTCGCAGCGAGCCTCCACAGTCTTATCCCACGACTTGCGCTTGTTCACTGCAAACAGATCTTTCTGCAACGACCTGCTCTTGTTTTGTTCCATATCAACGACGAGAGAACCCTCACCGACCTCAGGGAACGTCAATTCGCTCAGTGTTCCCCTCATATCGATGGATGTTCTCTCGTCAGTCATGATTCAGTTGTCAGAAATTAGGGGTCTGCAGTGTCATCTTCCGGGTCACCGTCCACCACTGGCTGAGCCTGCTGCTGGTCGGCATAGATGATACCATCCTCAGTTTCGATCTTACCTTGATAGAAAGGAGCCGGGCACTCATCGGTCGCCTCCACGTTCAGAGTCGTGCTTGTTGTGCCAGTAGCACCTTGTCCCAGGTCTTGCGCCACTGTTGATTTCACTTGCCATTTCTCGCTACCTACGACACGGAATTTGTTGCGTACAGTCTCCACGAGATATACGCAGTCGCAGTTGTTCACGTAAGCAGATAAAGCAGATGCTTCAACACCCACGCCTGGGTGAACAGCAGTCAGCTTGTTCAGCTGAGTCATGGATGGATATTCACCTTGTGCCTCACTTGTGAGCTGTGACTTGTCGGGAAGAATGTCGATGAACTTCCAAGTAGCGTCAGCCACCAGTTCAAAGTTTCCTGAATATGCTGCTGAAGTCAGGAGACCGTTTTGGTCACGTGTCAGAGTCGGCCATGAAACGATCTGGTCCTTGCTGATGTAGTAGAGCCTACGCTTGATGCCAGGCAGCTCGGGAGTGCCTTGGCACCAGGCAAGAGACCTCTGTATTGGAGTACATGTTTGTCTAGGCATAATGTTTGAGTTTTCTGTTGTCAGTAATCATTTCAATGTCACGCTGCGAGTTCAATCACCTTCATTCTGCGGTAGTCGATGCTCTCGAACTGCACGCCGAAGAACATGGTAGCGATGTATGAGAGGATGAAAGGCTCATACTCCTTTACCATCACGCTCTCGATGTCGCTCATCTGGTCGAATCCCACCAGCATGTTACTCTTAGGAGTCACGTGGATGAACTTGCTGTCAGCCTTGTTGAACAGAGGCACGATGTGAAGTTTTCCGTTGCTTCCTTCCACTGTGTTCTGTCCGAACTGGTTGTAGTAGTTGATACCTGCGTGAGTCAGCAGCATCGCCTCGTTGTACTTGTCGGCGAAGTCTTGCGAGCAGTACATGTTCAGATCCTGCGCACGCAGGCGAGGGTCGAGCGAATAGAGAATCTCCTTCGCGATGCCCAGGGCGTTCGAGGTAGAGATTTCCTCCTCCAGCTGCATGTAGTTCTTGTTAGCTGTCGAGATAGTGCCAGCAGTGATTTCAGCCTGTGTGATTGTGTCGAAGCCGTCAAAGAGGTCAGCTGTGGTGTCGCCGTTGGCGTTACGCACGCCATTCCATATCGCGTCGTTAAGAGTCTCCGACAGCCCCTTCGCGATAAGGGTGAGTACGTGGAGTGCAGTAGGCGCGCGCATCTGTCCGTCACCTTTAGTCGCTGCGAGGTAACCGAGGATAGTCGAAGCTGCCGAGTTAGGCTCGAATTTGCAGTGCACCGAACCCATGAAAGTCTCCAGGGTGCGGTATTCCACGTTCAGGTTGAAGTCTGATGAGCGGCTGGGCTTGTAAGGAGCGAACTGCGCCGTTCCGCTGATTGTGCCCACATTCTCCTTGTATCGGATGCCGGGGCGAGGTGTCATGTGCTGCAAGGTGTCGTGACCGCCTATGATGGGCTGATAGAGGAGTTCCTTGCGCCACTTAGTCGCCGCCTCCTGAAATTCAGAAAGCGGGATAGCAATAAGTTGTCCTGCCATGATGTTTGTAGAATTAGATAAAAGGTTTGTGATTTAAGATTGAGTGTGGTTAAGGAACCATCTTGTACAGCTCTTTCGCTGTGTTCACTGTCTTGGCGAAGCCGTCGAAGGCAGACACCGGCTCGTTCTTCTCGTGCGAGCTGTCCACCACCGAGTTCGATTTCTCCGCAGGAGCCGCTTTCAGCGCGTTCACCTGCTCGGTGAGTTCATTGTTACGCTCGTCACGTTCAGAGAGTGCATCCTCAATGCACTGCATCTGGTCCGCTGTCAGCGTCACGCCATCCTCACCCACGGCGAAGTCCTCTTGTTTGAGCACTGCGCCAACAGTTTTGAATAGTCTTTTCATCGGTTCAGATTGATTTTGTTCGTTAGATACTTGGGTTTCTGTGTTTTCAGGCTCTTGATTCTCTTCACTCGTTTCACTCTTCACTTCGATGGGCTCAGCGTGGGTTTCGACTTTGTTAGGCTTGAAGATAGATGCCAGTGCTGCTATGAACCTTGACAACAGCGACTCATTGGTGTCCATCGGGAGATTAGGAATCGGCATTCCTGCCGCCGCCATTGCCGAAGCCACTGCATCGGTAAGGACAGGTTTCTCCTCGTTGAACTGAGTCACCTCGTCCACGAATCCCCACTCCAGAGCTTCAGCAGCTGTCAGCCATCCACCCTTACGCATCAGATCCAGGAGAGCCTCCTGCTTCTTGCTGCATTTCCCTGCGTACATGCTGGCCACGTTGTTGTCCAGCTTGTTCAGGTCACGGATGGCAGCCTCGCAGTTGTCGCGCACCTCTGCGAGCTGGTCAGCGTTCAGCGAGCCCCACTCAAAGAACTCCGCGCTGCATTTGTGCACCAGGTACATTGCCGAGGAGTCCATGGATATGTGCTTGGCACCGAGCGAGGCGATGGTAGCCGCGCTCGCGTTCATCCCCACGAAGTGCACGGTCACATCGCCATGCGCACGGAAAGCGCTGGCGATCGAGAGAGCTGTCGCCAGCGACCCGCCTAGGCTGTCGATCAGCACGTTCACCGGTTTCCCCTCGTTCCTGGCAAGGATATAGTCCACGTAGTTACGGTCAAAGTCACAACCGCCCACGTACCCCTTCAGATGAAGGTGGTAATTTGTGTTTTTCATAGGTTTAGATAAATTTTACTGGTACAAATTTATAATGTAATAACCATCATTTAAAAGACAATATTTCGCCAACCTTATTCGATTTTTTTGTATATTTGCAACCATAAATGAAATAGCTATGGCAGAAAGTCAAAACATAGAATACAAAGAGTCATGGCGCGACGAATACCTTAAATGGATTTGTGGTTTCGCCAATGCGCAAGGTGGCAAGCTATATATTGGCATCAACGACAAGCAGCAAGTCGTTGGAGTTGCTAATTCTCACCGTTTATTGGAGGATATTCCAAACAAGATTGTCACCACTTTGGGCATCGTCTGTGACGTTAACTTGCTCAAAGAAGGTGAAAGTGAGTATATAGAGATAGTCGTTGAACCTAGCAATATGCCTATAGCCTACAAAGGTGAGTATCACCTGCGTAGCGGTGCCACCAAGCAGCAGTTGCGAGGTGTGGCATTGCAGCAGTTCATACTGAAGAAGATGGGACTGTCTTGGGACAATGTGGCGATGGAGAAAGCCACAATAGAGGAAATCGACCGCAATGCGGTTAACTATTTCCTTCTAAATGCTGTAGATGCAAAGCGTATGCCCAAAGAGAGTTTGAATGATACAACAGAAGAAGTAATTTCCAATTTGGACTTGATGACTGATGATGGATATGTCAAGAATGCTGCCATACTCTTGTTCGGCAAACATCCAGAGAAATATATTCCCAGCGTGGAGTTCAAAATCGGTCGTTTCGGTGCCAGTGAGAGTGATTTGTGGTTTCAAGATGTTGTTAAAGGCAACATTCTGCAAATGGCAGATAAGGTTATTGAATTGTTGCGTGCCAAATATCTCATTTCGCCAATAGAATACAAGGGGCTGCAACGCATCGAGCCGTTGGAGATTCCAGAAGATGTCCTGCGAGAAGCCATATTCAATGCCATAGTTCACAAGGACTACACAGGCAGTGCCATTCAGATGAAAGTATACACAGACCATATAGAATTGTGGAACGAGGGAATGTTGCCCGAGGGATTCACTCTTGACAATTTGCTTGGCAAACACAGGTCTCGACCTCGCAACAGAAAGATAGCCAACGTCTTTTACCTTGCAGGGTTTATTGAGGCTTGGGGTCGTGGCATTAACAAGATAATGGAAGGCTTGTCAAAAGCAGGGCTGAGAGAAGCTCATTTTGAGGAAGATTGTGGCGGCTTATCTGTAACCATATATCGAAAATCCATCGATGAGATGTTTAACATGGAACACAATAAGCTGTCAAATAGAGAATTATCCAAAAGAGAGAATGAAGTGTTGTCGCTTTTATCATCCAATGCCTCAATAAGTATAACAGAAATAAGCAAGCTTATAGGTGTATCTTACAAAACAATACAACGAGAACTTGATTTGCTTCGGGAGATTTATAACATAAATTGGGTTGGGCCAAAGAGAACAGGGCATTGGGAAATTACAAGAAAATGAATGTCCGTTAAAATGTCCGTTAAAACTTTCGGCATAACTAATTAAAATATAGTCGTTTAAAAACATCTTGGAGTGTTTTTACTTGACCGTTAAATGTCCGTTAAAATAAGCTTTTCATTTTTGGGGTTGTATGCTACTCATTGCATTTCCAGATAATTGTATCTGGGCATTATTCTACTGAGATTTTTTGTTTCTCAGTGCGAAAAATTCCAAATGAACCCTCAAAAATAGAGCCACCCTTTTTGAGGTGGCTCCTTTCTTTGGTATGTCTTCAGCCTACATCGTTCTGAACACAAAATTGTCACAGAAGTCATAATCGTATTGAAAAAGCTCTCTGCTATAAGTACTTACATCAAAGAATCGGCGCAAGTGCTCGGGCACATCGTCAAGGATTCCCAGCTCCTCGATAAGGTTCTCCGCGAACTCTTCCTCGCTGTTCCACTCACCGCAGTAGTTCTCACGGAAGTCCTCCACTGTCAGGTCAGACTCGCAGCGAAGGTCCAGGAAAGCCTCGTATGCACGCTGCTCATCCTCGTCAAGTTCAGCGTATGCCTTGATAAGGTCGAAAGTCTCCTCATCGAGGCCACACTCAGAGTACCAGCACTCGGGGATATTGTCGCAGTCTTGGAACATCAGCTCTGGGTCCTCCTCGTCACTATGTAGAAAGTAGCAGACCTTCATAAACTCCTCGTAGTCGTAGCACCGGGCGATAGAGATCCACATTCCCGATAAATCGCCGTTGTTGTACTTGGCGTAAGTACCCACATACAGGGCAGGCTCACCGGTGCGGTAGTCATGCTTGAAGTCAGCGAGGTCAATCTCGTCAACCTCATCACAAGAAACCTCAACATTATTGAGATTGTTAGAACTTGAGAGAGCCTTTACGCTCTGCTCCATGTCAGTGCTCTGGGCACCATTCATTGATTCACTGAAAAGAGATAATTCATTCATAGCAGTAATTATTTAAAAAGTTAAACATCATTGATCTTGCCGTCACTTACAGCTTCGCCTTTACACTGCCTGCAAAGTCCGTTCGCCCTCACAGAGAGCAAGGCTTGCCTGAGAATTACTACCCGAAGGGCTGGAGAATTCTCAGCAGCAACGTAGCCTGGCCTTGCTAGTGAGTAGAGCGGAATAACTTTGCAGCGTAAAGGCAAGCGGTGAGGGCAAGGAAATGTTTAACTTCAATCTTACTGCTATGAACCTATCTTTTCGTGCAATGAATGGAGACCAAAAGAGAGCGCAGACGTGGAGCAGGATAAAAAAACGGCCCACACCTCACGTGCAAGCCGCCCTTCGGAGTTTACATGAATAACACATTTAAACGTCCTTCTTCAAATAGATAAATTCAACCATAAATACAACTTTCTAATAAACATCAAATTTATCATTCTTCTATTACGATTTACTATCTATGAATTACTACCTTTTTCTCTTTGCTTTTCTCTTTTTCTGTGGGAAGCGTTTCTCTGCGTGTCGTATCAGTTCCTCCACCACCACGTTGATTTTTTCCACTGTCGTCGAAAACTTCAGGTCGTTATGGTCAGGCAGCACACATGCTATAAGTTTCTCTCTTATAGAGTTCCCTTCCTTAAAAACAATTCCGATTCTTGTGTCGATGTCGACTATAGACACCACACCGTTTTGGTCCACTGTTGTAAATTTTGCCATAGTTACTATATTTAAATTAATATTATATTTGACACTCAATCAGAGCCTTGTGAGCGTATAGCGACACTTCGAAGGAGAATGTGCTGCCATTTCCTTCAGGCGTTCCTGTGCTTCGTTCGATGCGTATTATCGGTCTCGGTCTCTCCTTCGTTCCCAGCAGCCATGATTTCCCGTTGCTGTCTGTCATCACAAAGGCGATATCCTTATATATCGGGATATTGTCATTAGTGACAAATTTCAGAGACGCTTTCTCCAGTCTGCCGTTATTGTCGTAATCGCTCTGCGTCACACATGTCGGCACTCCCACGAAGTTTATTGGAGCTATGTCTGTGAACACCCCCACAGGCAGACCAGCCAGAGCTTTCTGCATTATCTGCCGTTGGAGTCTTTCAGATGGCACATATCCAAGACTAGTTATACCGGGAAGAGATTGAGTTATCATAAGCCTTTTTTGAGTTATTGTTTTGGAACATTTCGGAAACTTTGGAGCATTATGGAAACTTTGGAGCATTCTTCATTTTCAGGGTGAGAAAGTCGTAGCGTTTTTTCTGTTAAAAATCATTAAAACCAATCATTTGTTTTTCCTCTGTTTCTTTTGATTTTTTCGGTATGCATCCTGCCTTCGCTGGTATATTTTCGCCAGAGTGTTCCAGTTGCGTTCCGTCGCCTCGATGCCATGCGCTGCCATCCATGCGTATATCAAGTCCTGTTTCTGTTTCCCGATGTTCCCGAATTTGTGCAGGTCTTGCCACAGCGAGACTATGAACCGAGAGCGGATGCATTTCTGCATCGCGCGCTGACCTTCAATCGGCAGGTAGTTGTTATACCTCACGTCCTTGTTCTTGAAGTAAGGCAGGCTTATAGGAACTTTCCCCTCTGTCTGTTCATCTTCAGCTGTGCCATTCTTCGGGCGCACTGTCAAGCTGAGTTCCAGAAGGTCATTCTCGTACGAGTTCTTCGGGAACGCCACAGGAGTCCCATACTCATGCACCACCCACTGTGCCAGGTATGTGTCCAGTTTCAGAAAGATTACCTCCTCGCTCATCACCAATTCTGTGTTTGCCATTCTTACTGCACAAATTTAGTTGTTATACATAGATTATCGAAAGACCTCATCTTCTGAGGCTTTCCCCTCTGAATTCTATAAAGTTAAACATTTCAATGCATCTGTCTGCTATATATACGCCGTACACCTTCGCCACGTCCTCCAGTGAGAGGTTCGTTGTCACGTGCGTCATGCTGTATGAGCGGATGTCGTACCTCATCTGCAGAACAAACTGCATCACGTTCATCCGTGTCCCGTAGTTGCTCGCTGGAATCGGTTCCCGACCCAGCTCATCGATAAACAGCGTATGGTTTATCTCCAGCATCGGCCCCAGTTTCGGCAGACCGTCCTTCGCATAGAGGTTTGTTATCACGCTTGCTGACTTCCAGTCATTCCCGAATCTGTTCTTGTTTTTCTTGTAGTATTGTGGGTATCTTTTAGCGACGCTTCTCAGGTATTCGTGCATCAGTCGCATCGTCAA
>JAEEGK010014274.1_pt1 | contig 17771 bp, 13 predicted proteins | sample 8958771 | NCBI WGS metagenome assembly JAEEGK01 (sample SAMN16246547, study PRJNA631951) | gut metagenome | biome: gut microbiome; feature: rumen; material: SC-attached | host: Bos | place: Iran: Karaj | collected 2018-10
AGAAATTAAATTTATATATATTTTTTTTATTTTATTTATAATTTAAATTTTTTTTTTATTTAATATATAAAGATATTAATTAATTTTCTTTTAATCAGATCAATTTTTTTAAATTTAAATTAAAAATTAATAAAAATATTTAATTTTAACAAAATATAAAATTATCTATTTTAAAAATTTAATAGTATTTTTTAAATAATTATAATATATAAAAATTAAATAAATTTTTGAATAATAATTTAATAATGAAAATAAATTTATAATTTTAAATATATAAAAATTAATATGAAAAATAAAAATTATTCCTCAGAAGAATTATATAAAAAGAATATAAATAAACTAATCGAAATTTCCCAAATAATAGACAAGGATAATGAATATAATGATAAAATAAAAAATGATAGTATTTTTTTAAAATTATTATTTAAAGATTTAAGAAATGGTTATAAATGGTATGATGAAAATCAATGGCGTCCAATAAAAGTTTGTATACATAATTGTTATAAATTATTACAAACAGGTTATAAAGAAAGCAATCAAAAAGAATTAGAAAGTAATATAATTATATTAGAAAAATTAATAAAAGAATATAATCCAAAAAAAGATAGATTACAAAAATTAAGTGAAAGTGTTATTCAAAATATTTTTGATAATACATTGAAAATTTTACAAAAGAAAGTAGAAACACAGGAAAATATTAGAAAAAGTTTTGATAATATGCCTAGTAATGTAATAAATGAATTTAATAATTTTGAAAAAGGAAAAAATATACCTAAAGAATTAATTAATAAAGTAATTAATAAAGATGATAATAATGAAAATAATAATAATAATAAAAATGATATTTTGAAACATGAAAACATTAATGAAAATAACAATAAAATAAATAATTTAGATGAAATTAATGTAAATAAACAATACATAGATAATAAATTAAATGAACAAAAAATATTTTATGAAAATAAAATAAATAAATTAGAAAATAAAATTAACAATTTAGAAAATGAAATAAATAAATTAAAAAATTTTATAAATAATATTGGTGGTTTATTAATAAATTATAATAAAGATCAAAATAATATTTAACAAAAATAGTTATTAAATTATTGAATAAATATACTATTTTGTGATTTTAATGTAAATAAATGAAATGTATATTTATTATGTAATTATTTTATTATAAATATTTATATTTAATAAAATAAATATTAAATAAAAATTAAAACCCATTTTATAAATCATCTGCTTGATTTTTTCTATTTATGTAATCTAATTCCATTCCTTCTTCCTCTTCTTGATCATATTTTCTTTCAACAAAAAAACATAAAATAATCAAGGCAATCATACTAAATGAAGTAATAATAATATAAAAAGTTAAAAAATAAATTTTATTAGTTAATATCTCATTTAATAATTTTCTCCATATATATATTAAATTATCTATAGAATAACTTAAACCAAAAAGAATTGAACCATAATTATCATCAAAAATTTTTGAATAAATACATGGATATATTGTTAAATTCGCTGAATTTACAATAGCACTTGTTAATAAATAACTTAAAAAACCTATTTTACTTGTGCAAACGAAATAACACATTGAACTAATTACTATTTGTAATACCAATATAAGAGTATATAAATGCTTAAATTTAATTGAATCAAATAAATATCCCCAAATAGGAATTGATATAAAGTTCGCAATTTTCCATATTAAAGAACATTTTAAAATATATTCCTGTGGTAATCCGTTCATTTCACCAAATTTTCTCATTGTATTTAATTCAACTGTTCCAAATATATTAGTAAAGAAAAAAATAAATGTTAATTGTAAAAATGGAAAACTTAATAATAATGTAAAAAGAGTTATTTTTTTATTTTTATCAATATCAATTTTTTTCTCATTACTATTATTACTTTGGCTTTTTGAATCCAATGATATAGAAAGACTATCTTCACTATCTTCTTCTTCTTTTAAACTTTCTTCTAAATTTAAATCTGGTGAAGGTTTAGTATTTTCTAAAATTAAATTATGTATTTGTAATTTTTGTAAATTATATGTTTGTCTTTTAAAATAACTTCTATTAACATTTATTTTTTCAGTTGTATGAAATTGTGGATTAAATGACATCTTTCTTTTAAATTTAATTTCTTCTGATTCATATGGAATAATTAAAAAAAAAGATACTATTGATGTTATTATATATTCATATAAATGATACCTCATATATGTTTCTAAATTATGATGAATTTCTCTTGGATAATATTCTTTATTATTTTCAATTCTTGGAATATTATTTGGATTAATTATATAATCAGTTAAATATTTAAATATTAATCTATTTAATCCTAAAGATGATAATGAAATTCCTGTATAAAAGCCTTTTTTTTCTGGAAAGTATTTCCAAATTTCTTTCATAATAGGTAAATAACATAAACCAATAACTGTATTACCAACTAATATATGAAAATTTAACATTTTTAATGTTGGATAATAATATATAATATAATGAGAAGATATTTTCAAAAGATAACTTAAAAATAAGAGATAATGCAATTTTATAATTTTTTCTAATAATACTCCAACTAATATAAAAATTGATAAAAAAAAATTTGAAAATGAAAAAATTAAATCAAAATTTACAATTTTTATAGGAAGACTTTTATCTTTATTATTTTTATAATAAAAATAAGATATAAAATAATGATCTAAAGATTGCATTGTATGAGTAATTCCTAAAATTGAATAAAAAAGCATAGCACCTATAATGGTTAAATATCCTTTTGTTTTGATGTTTAACATTTCTATTATTTAATAATAAATTATTATAATTATATAATAATAGTTATATAATAATATTATTATTAATTAAATAAAATATAATTTATTTTTTTATTTATTAATTATTTAAAAACAATATATTTTTATTTTTAATATGGATTTTTCTATTATTATTCAAAATCCTTTAATTTTTATGAATGAAACTTTCCTTAAAAAACATGCTTTAAATGAGGAATTTTCTGAATATGAATTAAAAATAATCTCTCAAAATGATATTATATATAAAATTATAATATCTTTAAAAACAGAAGAACTTCAAATATCTTTTATAGAAAAATTTAATAATTCATTTTTCCTAGAAAATATTAATTATAAATTAATAATAGAAAAATTTAATAAAAATGAATTTGATAAATTAAATGAAAATATTTTGCAATCACATCCTCCTTTACAAAAAAAATATTTTTTTAGAGAATATGAACGTATAGTCTTCGATGATTATGAAATATTAGATAATAAAAATGGTCTATTAAATCATAATGAAACAGAAAAAGAAAAAATATATCGAACTGTAAAATGGTTAATAAAAAAACTAGGAACAAATTTAATTCAAGGTCGATCAATATTAAATATTAGTTTTCCAGTATTTTTATTTGATAAAAGAACAATGCAACAAGTATTTGAATATGAACAAAGCACAAGTCCAATTTATTTAACATTAGCTGCTCTTTCAAAAAATAATTTTGAAAGATTAAAATGGGTAATATGTTTTGGAATTTCTCAATTATATTTGAGTACAATTCAAGTAAAACCATTTAATCCTATAATAGGAGAAACTTCTCAAGTTCGAATAGGTACTATGAGATTATATATAGAACATACAGTTAACCATCCTATCACATCTAATTTTTATGGAATAGAAGATAATAATTTATTTAAAATTTATGGTTTTACTATAGTTGATGCTGTGACTGGAGCAAATAATGTTCTTGCACAAAGACTTGGAAAATTTTTTATAGAATTTAATGATGGTCAAAAATTTCAATTTAAAATTCCTGCCACTTTATTACAAGGAACTATTATGGGAGATCGTCTATGGAATTATGTTCATAATATGCTCATTATTGATTATAATAATAATTTATGTGCTCATATTCAATTCAATCCCGATGAAATTGGATACTTTAAAAGTTTTTTTAAACATAAACAAAAAACTTTACCAGATACATTCAGAGGAGGTATATATAATTTAAGTGATGTTACCATTTCTGAAAAAGATTGTATTCACCATTTAAAAAAGAATGCAACTTCTTTTGTTAAAATCGAAGGTAGATGGACTAGTCATATTGAATTCGATGGTGATGAATATTGGAATGTGGATGATTATAAATTATTAGGAAAATATGATGATGGATTTATTTTACCAAGTGATGGGAGATATAGAGAAGATTTAAAATTTTTTATAAAAGATGATGAAGAAAATAGTCAAAAAGAAAAAGAAAAATTAGAAGAATTACAAAGAAAAGATCGAAAATTAAGAAAAGAATGGATTGAAAAAAATAAAAATTTAATTAATGTTTAAATTTAATATTAATATTAATATTATTGAATATTATTATAATTAGTATTATTATATATAAAATTATTTTTATTTATATAAAAACAAAAAATTATATAAGGAATATCTTTTTCTTTTTGTTTATATATTAATCCTATTATAAAATCAGATTTTATAATTATATCATTATCATAATCAGGTTCAATTATTAAAGAAGGTAAATATTCAAATGAATTAATAGAACAATCAGATTCATCATCATCATCATCTGTATTTATATTATTATAATTATTATTAATAATATTATTTTTTATTTTAATATATTCATCAACATTAATATTATTTTTAGAACAAAATGATACTTTATTAGTATTATAATGTTTATATATTTTAAAACAAGGAATCCAAATTTTTTTATTTTCATATATATTATTAATATTATTATTTTTATTTAAACAATCTTTATATATTTCATTAATTTGTATATATATATTATCTTCATTTAAAAATTCTTTAATATTATTATTAATTTCTAAAAAAAACAAAAACAAATTTTTTATACTTATATTTTCAACTTGATAAAAATTTATATTTAAATTTTTATTATAAATACTAAACACCTTATTTTTTATATAATTATAAAATGCGCCATTTTCAAATAATTTAAAACTATTGCAACTAAAATTACAATCATTATTTAATTTAAACCCATCTAATATATTTTTATTTAATAAGCATGAATTAATATGAAAATAATCTTTATATAAACATAAAGGTAATTCATTTTTATCTATATTATTATTATTTATATATTTTAATAATATATCTAAATTACAAACTTTATCATAAATATATTTTAATTCATTATTAGTAATAGAATAAACATTATCATATGATAATAAAGAATTTAATAAATTAAATGTTACTATATTTATATTATTAGTTATTTTATTATTTTCAGTGCTTTTGTTAATATCTTCATAATTTATATCATTATTTGTTAATATAATTAAATTAAATATTGAAATAATTTTTTCATTATTATATATATTACAATTATTATTTTTAATTAAATAATATTTAAATTTTTCAGATATTTTTTTATTTTCATTTATATATTTAAGCATATTATTATTATATAAAAAAAAATTACATTCATTTATAAAAAAAATTTTTAATTCATTATATTTTATATCATCTATTATATTTTTATTTACATTAATAATAATTTCTTCATAATTCAGATTACATTTAATATATCTCAAAATAAATTTTATAATATTTTGATAATCTTTTAAATTATTAGAAGATATATGATTTATTTTTAATATTATTTTTTCATTATTATCAATTATATATGATATACCACAAATTCCTTTTATTTTATTAGATTTTTTTTTTTTAATTAATAATATGTTTGGAAATTTTTCATTATAAAAAGATAATATATCTTTTTTTATATTAAAAAAATTTATAAATATTTCTGGAATAGTTGAATAATAAAATTGATAATATTTTTCATTAAAAGAATTTAATGAATTTTTATAAAAAGTTATTTTATATTTATGATTTTCATTTGGAAATTTTATAATTTTATTAATATTTTTATTTTTTTCTATATTAGAATTATTTTTTTTAAGATTTATATCATTTTTATAGGATTTATTATTATAAATATTTTCATTAAAATATTTTATATTTTTTGAGAAATTAAAAGATGTTTTTCCAAATATATTTTTTTCACTATTATTTAATAATGGAATTTTATATGATTTTAAGTTACAAATACGATTTTGATTAAAAGTTTTTCTAAATAATTTTGTTTTAAAATTATCATCAATATTATTTTCATTATCATTACTATAATAATTATTTTCTTTATTACTACTTTTATCATCTTCAGATTCATATTTATCATATTTTCTAAGAGGCGAAATAGTTCTTAAAAAATTTTGTTTTAAATTTTTTCCTTGATAAAATATTAAATCTTGATAAATAATATATTCACAATTATTAATATTATTTAATGTTTCATAATTTATAGGAATTTTTTTTAAAAAGAATTTATCTAAATTAATATCATTTTCGTCTTCATTATTATTATATTCATTAAAACTAGCATTTAAAAAAAATGGAGTTTTTTCTTCATTAAAATTAAAAAAATATTTAATATAACCTTCCTTTAAAAAATCTAATTCTTTTTTCATTTTAATTAAAAAATTTTTATCAATTTCATATTTAATAGAAAGTAAATTGATATTAAATTTACCATTATTACTACTATATGATATTTCTTTTCTAATATTATTATATAATAATACAATTTCTATAGTTTTATTTCTTAAATTTTCTAATAAATATGAAATATGATTTATATTACCTGCATCAAAATTTGAAAAATTTATTTCAAATTTTTTTGAATAATTTTTTTTCTTTAAAATTTTTAACAATTTTTTTCTTTCTAATATTTTTTCTTTTAAATTATTAAATTGAGATTTTATATTATTTAAATTTTCTATTTCTTTATTAATTAAATTTTCTTTCATTTTTTCATTTAATAAATTTAATATAACATTAAATAATTCTCTATATCTGTTTAATACACATAATTCATCCCATAAAGGAATTAATATTATTAAATAATTATTATTATTATCATTATCATTATTATTAATTATATCATTTACATCAAAACCTCTTGTTGATTTTGGTATATATTTTTTTTTGTATAAATTTGAATTATAAAAATTGATAGATGAATTTGATTTTTTAAACGAATTTCGAGTAAATGAAAAAGAATCATTATTATTATTATTTTGGTTATTATTATTATAAAAATTATTATGTGACATATTTGCTATTTTATGTTCATCATAATTAAATTGATTATTTGTTTTATTTATAAAACTTTGATTATTAATTAAATTATTATTATTGTTATAAACAAATCGATTATTCCAGTTTTTTTCTTTTGATTGTAAAAATTTTTCTTTTTTGTTTAATATTATAGATTTATTAATTTTGTTTTTAGATAAATCAGATAGTAATTTTTGACGAATTTTCTTAAAATTAGTTTTATTCATTATATAAATTTAAATTTTTTTAAATATTTTTTTTGATAAATATTATTTATTATTTAATTTTAACATTTAGAAAAATAATAAATAATTATTATTAATAAATTATTGATATTTTAATATATATTAAATTTTAAATATATGAAATTAATATAATAATTTAATTAAATATAATTTTTAAATTTTATTTTTAAAGTTTTGAATATATTTTTAAATAATAAATAAATTTAAATTTTAAAATATTTAAATATTTTTTTTATAATAATTAAATATTAAACACCAAAAATTTTAACAATAAATAAATAAATATTTTTGTTAATTAAAGTCTTTGAAATATTTTTGTTTATTTTTTTGAAAAAATTTGTTTAAATTATAAGAATAATTTATTATCTCATTACTTTTTTTAACATTTATTGCTTTATTTCTATTATTATTAGTATTATTAAAATAAACTTTATATTTTGAATTACTAATATTACAACTATTATAATTAGTCAAATTTTTATTTTCTTTATCAATTTTTTTTTCATTAATATTATTATTTTTTTGGAATATTTTTTTTAATTTATTATTGGATGTAAATAATTTATTTGTTTTCAAAAAATTATCCAATTTTAAATTTGATTTAAAAATTATTTTATTTTTATTTAAATCAATTTCTTTTAAATTTTTTAATTTTCCAGCATTATTTAAATTATAACTATTATTATTAACACTATTATAATTTATAGAACTAATATTATTACTATTGTATTCACTTGATATATTAGTATTTAAATTAGGTAAAAATTTTTTTTTATAAGTTGAGTTATTTACACTATTGCATTTAATATTAAAAACTTTTATAGATTTATTAAAAACAATTTTTTGTTCTCTCATTTTAGTTTTTTTATTTAATTCATTTAAATATATTTGAAAAGGAGTTAGTTTATTTCTTTTATTCATTTTTTTAACAAGAAACAATTTATGTTCTTTATTATTATAAAGTTTAATTAAATCGTTTATATTCATTTTTTTTTGATATGTGGGATATAAATTATTAAATAATTTCATTTCATTTAATGAATTTTTTTTAAATTTATTATTATTTAAAAAAGAATTATTATTACTTTCAACAGATTTATTATCATTTTCAATTTTATCTATAACTTTTATTTCTTGAATATTTTTCATTTATAATTTTTTTATAATGTTTATATAATAAATATAATATATATTTATAATTAATTTAATATTTAACTATATAATTCATTATAATAATTTTGTCTTCTTCTTTTTATTTTTTCTTTTAAAGAAACAAAATTATTTTTATTATCAATTAAATGTTTACTATATCTTTCTAACATATCATTTCTTTTATTTTTATTAACATTAATATACTTTTTTATTTCCATAATTTTATCTTGATTATCTTCATCATCTGGCTTTGGAAATAAAATATTTTTATCAAATATTAAAGTATTTCTTTCTTTATAATTATCATTTGTTTCATTATTACTTAAAACTCCAACAATAAATAAATTTCTAAATTCATAATTATTCATAATTTCAATTAAATTTAAATATATTAAATAAAAATAAAACATTAATAAATATAATATAGCAATAATATGTCTCGTTTAGCTATAGTAAAATTACTTAGACAAAGAACAATAAAAACCGAATTTATGGATCCAGAAAATTTAAAAGAAAATGAAAATGAAACTCAAAAATATTTTGTTAACGTTTTAATTAGAGATAAAAAATATAGACAATATTGTGGAGAAGGAAAACAAAAAATTCGTTGGTTGACAGATTGTGCAATATTTAAATATGAAAATGAATATAAACGGAAAAGAACATGTGGTATAGCATATGGATTAAAAAACGAAAATGGTGAATTATGTGATTTAGAAAGTAAAATATGTGAATGTTTAACTAATGGAGCACATGTTTTAGTTTTATTAAAAGAAGAATATGAAAGTGAAATTAGAGAAAGAGAAAGAAAAATTCAATTAGAAAAAGAAAGTATAAATCGTAATAAAAGTAAACGAACTACCAAAAATATTAGTAATAATAAATTAATTAATAAATTAAATAAAGAATTAAGAGAAAAAGAAGATACTCAAACTAATAATTTAGAAAATGAAAATAAAAATGAAGAAGAAGAAGAAAATAAAAAATTCGAAGAAGAATTTCAAAGTAATAATAAAGATTTATTAAATGATGAAGAATATAAAAAATTTTTATTAGAAAATAAAAATGACGATGAAAATAATTTTTTAGATGATGAATATATTCAAAATAATTATGGAAGTAATGGAGAAGATGTTAATGCAATTTAATTATAATTATTAACAATTAATAAAAAAATGTTAATTAATTTATTAATTATATATTTCTTTTAATAAATCAATTGAAGTATTTTTTTGAATATTAATATAATTTAATAGTTCATTAAATTCATTATTATTATTATTAATTTTATTTATATTTTCTTTATTATTTATATTAAGATCATTAATAATATTTTCATATAATTCTTTGTATTTTAATAATTCATATATATTATTTTTATTATCTTTATCGAATTCATTTAATTTATTATTAAGAATATTATTTTCGTTTTCGTATAAATTTATTTTATTTTTTAATTCATTTATAATATTTTGATTATTATTATTAATAATATTTAAATTGCTATTTTCATTAATTAAAATATTAATTTTGTTTTTTTCTTCTTCAATTTCTTTTATTAAAAGTTTATTTTCATTATTAATATTATTAAATTGAACATTAATATTATTATTATTACTTTCACTTTTTCCTATTAATTCAGTTAAATTTTTTTTAGCAAAATTTAATTCTTTTATTTGTTCATTTAAATTATTAATAATAATATTTTGTTGTGTTACTTTATTTGTTAAACTATCATTTTCATTTTTCATTTTTTCTATTAAAATTAGATTAGAATTATTATTATTATTAGTATTTTTTTTAAATATTGTATTTTCATTTTTAAGTTGAGTAATAAGAGTATTATTTTCTTTAATTACATTTTCATTTTTTTTAATTGTATTTTTTAATGAAATAATTTCATCTCGAAGTTTATTATTAATTTCTATTAAATTTGAATTTTTTATTCCATTTTGAAATTTTTTTTCAAGATTTTGAGTATATTCTTTTAATGATTGATTTTCTTCTAATAAAGATGTATTTTTTAATTCAATATCCATTTTGGAAGAAATTATATTATTTTTTTCATTGAGAATAGAATTATTTAATTTTTTAATATTTTGATTTTCTTTTCTAAGTACATCATTTTCTTTTAATAATTTTTCATAATTTGATATAAGATTTGTATAATCATAATATAATTTTTGATATATTTTGTCAGTGTTATTATTATTATTTTTATTATTATTAGGACTTACTAAATTATTATTATTTTTATTATTAAAATTTATTTTTTCTGAAATTTTAGAAGAAAAATTTTTAATTGGTTTTGTTGGAATAGGACAATCTTTTATTTCATTATCCTCTTCTTCATCTTCTTCTTCTGTTTGAGATTTAATTGTAGGTAATGGATTTTTTAAATTATTATTATTAAAATCAACATAATTACTATTATCATTAACATTATTATTATTATCATTATTACTATTATTATTAACATAAGTAGCATCTTGAATATCTTTTAATAATTTTTCATCTAAAATATAATCTTCCATAATAATTATAAAATTTAAACATAAAATTATAATTTTATATATAAAAAATTAAATTATATAATAATTAAATGGATGATCCAAATTTAAATTCAACAAACAATCTTTCACCTCAAATTTTAAATTATGATGAAATATTAGAATACAAAAAATACATTTCAAAATTAGAAAACTTAGTAAAAAATCAAGAATATAAAATATCATCTATTACAAAATTATACGAAGATTTAAAAGAATTAAATGAAAGAACTCAAAAAGAATGTTCAGATCTCAACAACAAATTAATTACATTATACAACGAAAAAAACAATTTAAACAAACAACATCAAACCGAACTTGATGAAATGAAATCAAAACTAGACAAAACTAAAGAAGTTTATGAACAACAAATATTAAAACTTTCATCATACAATCCAGAGAGATTAAAAAATAAAGCAACATCCGAAACAGAAATAAAATACAAATCAATAATTCAAAACAAAGACAACGAAATAGATGAATTAAACAACACAATTTCCGAAGAAAAAAGAAAATATGAATTATTACTTTCTGAATATGAAACATATAAAATGGATATGCAAAGACAATACAATTCAGTAAAAGAAATACATCAAAATGAAATGAATGATTTATTAAGTAGATTAAATGCGAATAATGAAAAACAATCAAGTAATTTAGATAAAGATATTTTTTTGAACTTAAAATCTGAATTAGATAATGCAAGACATCACATAAATGAATTAGAAACTGAAGTTGAAAAACTTCGAAGAGAAAAAGAAACATTAACAATTGAAAGAAATGAATTAAAATTAACTAATATGAAAGATGTTGATAAAGAAAAATTCGCTAATAAAATGTTATATACTGAAAATGAAAGAAATAAAAATTTGATGGATAATTTACATAATGAAATAAATAATTATAAAGATAATTTAAATCAAAAAGAAATCGAAATTAAAGAATTATTAAATGATAAATTAAATTTAACTAAAAATTTATCTGATAGAGACAGTGAATTTCAAGTATTAAAAATGGATGTTTTAACATTAAGAAATTTAATTGAAACTCAAGAAAAAAATTACAAAGAAACATTAGAAGAAAATGAAAAAGAAAAAAAAGAATTTCTTTTCAAAGAAAAAAATGACAAAGAAAATTATGAAAAACAAATTGATGATTTAACTACTGAATTAAGAGACACAAAAATAAACTTTAAAAATTATTGTCAACAAATGAAAGAAGATTTATATAATAGAGAAAGAGATTTTAACATTGCAAATGAACAAAGACGTTTATTAATTAAACAAAATGAAGAAATGAAAAATGAATTAAATCATATTCAAAATGATTATGATAGTAAATCTAAACAATTAACTATGTATGAACAAGAATACTTAAATATTCAAGAAAAATATAGAATATTAAACCAAAAAAATATTGATTTAAATGGAATGATTGATAAAAAAAATCAAGAATTAAAAAATTTAGGTTCAGGAAAAATTGATAATAATTATAAAGATTTATTAAAAAAATATAATGAATTGTATAAGAAAAAAAAATATTATAAAGATCAATGTAAACTTGCTAATACTAATATTGAAAAATTAGTTAAAAAATTACAACCTGAAGATAAAAGAGATTTTATGATGCAATCTGATAATAATAATTTAAATTATATAAATGCGGCTATTATTTCTCAATCTGAAGGAAGTGCAAATGAAAAACTTTAATATAATTAAATATTTTTTTATTTAAAAATAATAATATTTTTTGTTTTAATAAATATAATTTAAATTTTTATTTAAAATTAAATAATGTTCAGAGTGTTTTTAATTTATTTTTATTATTTTATAATATTTTTTAAATAAAATATTAATTATTTATTCTTTTTTGTTTTCTTCTTCTAATTTTTCATGTTGTTTAAGAGCTTCTTTACCAACTTTAGTACTTAAAATATATTCTTTATAATTTTTGATAGTTTCTTCATTTGCACCTTCTAATTCTTTATGATATTTAATAATAAATTGTCTTCCTTTCTTTCTATGTTCTTTTTTCTTAGCTAATCTTGCTTTTCTATTAGCATCTTTATTTTTAATATTTTCTTCTTGAGCTTTTTTATAATTTGCTTTTTTAATTTTAGCATAAGGATTTAAATAATCCATTTTTACTTTATTAGTCAAAGGATTTTTCTTTTGTTTGTCATGCAATACTTTATTTTCTTTTACAGGTCTTATAACACTTTGAATATCATCACTATTAATTATTCTACTAATATTAGCATTACTTACAACAGGTCTTTCTAAAACATATCCTTTTTTTAATTCACCTGGAGCAGTTTGAGTACCGAAAATTTTATCTAATTTTTCAAAAGCACTTTTTGTCCAAACAATAAGTCTTCCTAAATGTCCACCTGGAGCTAATTGTAATAAATTAAGACGATCAACATGACATACATCAACTGAAGGAATATTTCTTGCTGATTTTTTAACATTAATACTATCATTATCATATATAACAAGTGGACCCTTTTTAATTTTATATCTTCTATTTCTATTTTTTCCATTTCCTGGTCTAATTTTCTTACTATCATTAACTTTAGCTAATTCATCTCCAAGTCCAAGACTATAAAATATTTTTAATAAATCTTTTGTAGCACTAACTTGTAAAGAATCAACTACTAAAGGAATTTCAGGAACTTGATTTATATCATGTCCTCTTGCTAAAACTAAACTAGGAACGGCACTTGCAGCTAAAGCACTAGCAACAGCATGTCTTTTTTGAGTTAAATTAACTTTTCTATTCCATCTACGCCAAACAGTTGTTGGATTGAACATACGACCCCCTCTGCATGAGTTGGCAAAGGCCCCTTGACCTGATCTATGAGTTCCACTTCCACTTACTCTTGGAACACGGGCTACTGCTCTACCTGGACCCCATGATTCGGCGTTGTACATCATACCTGCATGTTGATTTACTGCATATGGTTGACGTCTGTTTTTATTAAGGTTATAGAATACAAAATGAACTATATCGTTACGAATTGGAACAAGAAATACATCTGGAAGTTTTGATTCGCCTGTTACTTCGTTTGGTGAACTTGTTTTAAATACTCTGACAGTTTGTCTTGCTGACATTGTTATTTTTAAATATTATATATGTTAAATAAATAAGATATATATTTTTTTAATTATTTTTTTAAATAATAAATATATTTTTTTAAATTAATATTGATTATAAGCATATATTTTTTATTTATTTAAAATATATAATCTTTATTAATATTAAAGTTTTACATGTATAAAATTAATATCAATTAAATAAAAATAATTATTTTATTTTATTTAATTGAATTAAAAATTTTTTATGGATAGCACAGTTGATACAAAAGAAGAAGATAATAAATTACCAGCAGAAATATTAGAAGAAAATTATAGAAAATATGATTATTCTTTTAAAATAATAGTAATAGGTAATCCTGGAGTAGGGAAAAGTTGTTTATCTATAAAAGCAACTAAAAATTTATTTGAAAATTCATATATAGCAACAGTGGGATTTGAATTTTTTAATTTTAATGTAAAACTGGGAGATAAAATAGTTAAATTACAAATATGGGATACATGTGGTCAAGAAATATATAGATCACTAATAACAAATTTTTATAGAAATAGTTCAATGGCAATAATTGTGTATTCAATAGAAGAGTATATTATAATTTATATAAATATTATATAGTGAAAAATCATTTAATGATGTAGAAATATGGATTAAAGAAATAAAATCATATGCTAATCCTGATATAAGAACATTTTTAATTGGAAATAAAATTGATTTAGAAAATGAGTAATATAATTTTTAATTATATAGGAGAAAAATTTCAAAAGAACAAGGTGAAAAAATGAAAGAAGAATATGGATTCGATATGTTTTTGGAATCTTCTGCTAAAACTGGTTTTAATGCTAAAGAAATTTTTGTTGAAGCTGCAAAACTATTATATAAAGATTATCAATTATATTCAAAAGTAAAATTATATTTATTTTTTACATTATAGAAACTTGAAAAAGAAAATATAAATATAAATGATATAATTAGTCAAGATGATCAAGTTAAAAGAAAATGCTGTTAAATATAAACTATATATATAAATATAAATAAATAATTTTTAAATTATATAATATAACTTATTTATTATATCAATAATAAATAATAATAATACTAGAAAAAATTATAAAATTAAAATATTTAAAAATAAATAATTTCATTTAATTTATAACTGATTGAATTTAAATAAATAAAATAAATGAGTGCCGAAGATAATACATATACTCTAAAACGTGAGGCATTTTGTCAACAAATAAATTTCAAGCCAAAAGAAGTTCAACCTTCTCAATTGATATATTTCAAACCAGATGGTCTAGCAATTCAAAACTTTGACCCAAAAAACCCAAAAAGTGTTTCATTAACAAATATAGTAGAAAAAAGTTGCCATATGGTTAATACAGAAAAAATTCCAACTAAAACAGTCACTTTAAGCCACATTGAAGGAGGTTGGCCCGAAGAAGTTGTTAATCACAGTGAAATTGAAAAAGTTCAAAGAGAAATGAAAGGATGGGTAAGAGCAAAAGAAAAAGGTGATAAATTTGAATTAAAAATTAGAGAATTAATTGCAAATACTGAAAAAATTATTCATCAAAATCAATTGATGGATGTCTATGAAGAATATTTCGATGAAAAAAAAAAGGAAGTTATTTCAGATAACTTCGAAGCAAAAGTAAAAATGGTATTTAAAGATCCTGAAGCAGATAAATACAAAAGATCAGTAGTTAAAGTAACATGGAATGTTCCTGAAGAAAAAGAAGAACAAAATAGAATAGCAGTAGCATATAAATTAGAAAAAAACCAAGAAATTCCTCCAAATTATTTACCACCTGCATTAGTTTGGGATATAGATAAACCAAATGAACCTATAAATAGAGTAGCCCATCAATCATCAGAAATTGTAACAGTTGCATTTAACAATAAACATTCACATATTTTAGGAGTTGGTTTCGCAAACGGAACAGCAGGGGTATATGATCTTAACGAAAATAAGTGGATAGGTATAACTAAAGTAGAGGTATCTCACACTGAACCAGTAAGTGATTTTGTATGGTTAAAATCAAAAAATTCAAACGAATTTGCAACAAGTAGTACCGATGGTAGTATAAGATGGTGGGAAATTAAAGAAAAAGATGCACTAACATCTCTTAAAGGAATTCAATTACCAGTTGATATAGATTCACAAACAGACAAACCATTATATCTCACTAACACAGATGTTATTGAAGAAAATGGAGAAAAAAAAGAAGTTACAAAAGAATATGGAGGAACTAATATAGATAATAGTATAGATGCAGGAGCAGCTAAATTTTTATTAGGAACAGAACAAGGAATATTATTCATAGTTAACAAAAAGAAAAACGAAGGTGAAATTGGACAAAAACTCGGATTAGTTTCAGGAAGACATTTAGGTCCAATAGTTGGTATGCAAAGAAATCCCACAAACTTTAAATTTATATTAACAGTAGGTGATTGGACAGCAAGAATTTGGACCGAAGATTTGAAGACTCCAATTTATATATCAAAATATTTTCCTGCTTATTTAACAGATTGTTTATGGACTCCAAGAATAGGTATGTTTTTAATTACTAGAAGTGATGGGTGGATCAATGGGTATGACTTATGTTATAAATTAAATGAAACTGCTTTTCAATATAAAGTTACTGACGCTTCTTTAACTACTATGGCTCTTAGTTTAAAGGGAGATAAATTATTAGTTGGTGATGAAGATGGAAAAGTTTCACTTGTTAAATTAAGTAAAAGTTTCTATGTTATGAATGATAAAACTGATATTGATAATAAGAAAAATATACTTAATAAATTATTTGAAAGAGAACAAACTAAAGAAAAGAATTTAACTATGGTTAAAAAAGTTCCTCCTCCAAAACCTGAAACTAAAGCAGAAAAAATTTTGGAACTACAAAATCAAAAAATAAAAGAAATTGAGGACCTATATATGAAATATACACATGAATTTAATGAAGGATATGCTGAATCAGAAGAAAGAGAGGGAGAAGAAAAAAGATTAGGAGAAGAAGAAAAGAAAGAAGGAGAAGAAAAGAAAGAAGGAGAAGAAAAGAAAGAAGGAGAAGAAAAGAAAGAAGGAGAAGAAAAAAAAGAAGGAGAAGAAAAGAAAGAAGGAGAAGAAAAGAAAGAAGGAGAAGAAGAAAAGAAAGAAGAAGAGAAAAAAGAAGGAGAAGAAGAAAAGAAAGAAGAAGAAAAGAAAGAGGAAGAAAAGAAAGAAGAAGAGAAAAAAGAAGAAGAGAAAAAAGAAGAAGAGAAAAAAGAAGAAGAAAAGAAAGAACCTGAAGCAGAAATGTTTATTGATGAAGAAGAAAAAGAAGAAAATATGGAACAAAAAACTTAAAATAATTTTAGTATATAATTATTTTTATTATTAAATTAATATAATATGAAATTAAAAAAATTATTTATGAATAAAATAAATTATTTAAAAGTTTAAGATTTTTTTCAAAAAATTTTTTATATATTTTATTTTAAAATATTAAATATTATTATTTTAAAATTTAGATTGGGGATTGGGGATTGGGGAT
>JAEEGK010014275.1_pt1 | contig 17767 bp, 13 predicted proteins | sample 8958771 | NCBI WGS metagenome assembly JAEEGK01 (sample SAMN16246547, study PRJNA631951) | gut metagenome | biome: gut microbiome; feature: rumen; material: SC-attached | host: Bos | place: Iran: Karaj | collected 2018-10
TTGACTTTATATAAAAATGTATATTTTAATTCCTTTTTTGAAATATTTTTTTAAATTAAGTGATTATAAATAAGTTTTATATAAAAATTTTCCTACTTGTTTTATTCATATTTTCTCAAAATTTCATAAATAAAACTATTGAATTTATATTTATTTTGATTATTTTCTTATTCAATAAATAGTAATATAATATTTTTACGTAAAAACTATTTATCAAATATTTTAACTACTGTTTATTGAAATTCTTACTTTATTTTGATATATTTTATTTTAGATGTTTTTATTATTGATGACAATTTGAAATTATGATTATATTTGAATATGAAGAAAATAATTTTAATTTGAATTATTTGATTTGAATACTTTCATGATTTTATAAATATATATTTTATTCTATATATTTATTTATTCAAATATATATTTTATTTATTCTTCTGTTTTTTATATTATTAATAAGAGAAAAAATAAATAATAGTTTTAAAAAAATAATGTTAAACAATTTAACTTTTTGGAATAATGACCCTGAATTTAAAGAAAGAGAAAGAAAAAAGAGACTAGAATATGGGTTTTTATTAAGGCAACAAATAGAAGAAGAGCAAAAAAGAAAAGAGGAAGAAAAAAAGAAAAGAGAAATTGAAGATGCAAAATTCTTAAATAAAATTGAAAATCGTTCATATTCAAATTATAATTTTCATCAAATTCCTTTAATTGAAAATGGAAATAATTTTATAATTAATTATCATGATCAACAATTTAAAGATAATCAAAATCAAAATTTCATATCTTCAAATAATAATAATAATTATTATTATAATCAATATAATCAACCTACAAATAAACCAATTTATAATAATTTTCAATATGATAACAATAATTTAAATTTAATTCCAAATAATTTTAATTTTAATAATCAAAATATAATAAATCCAAATACAATTCAAAGATATAATTTTAATAATGATTATAATTATGAAAAAAATAATAATATTCAAGAACAATCATCAATTCATTTTGAAATAAAACAAAAAGAAAAAGAAATTAATATACAAGAATTATTTAAAAAATTTGTAGAAGAACAAATAAGAGTTATTCATAATTATGATGTATCAATTGGAAATATAATAAATACACAACAAGATAACTTTATTTTAGCAAATTTTATTGAAATAGAAAAGAATAGAGCAAGACAGTTATTAGAAAATGGAAAAAATATTCTTAAAAAAAATTTAGGTTATTTTCCTTTAGAAGCAAATTATAATAGAAAAATAGAAGAATTATTTAATAGAATTTTAAATAAAAAAGTAATTGAATATAATAGTATAAAAATAGGAAATAGAAATAATGAAGAACTTGAATTTCAAATTAAAAAAAATGATATTTTAGAAGATGAAAAAAGAATAATGAAACAATTAGATTATAAATCAAAATATGAAACAATTGAAAATAGTGTTCCAAATTTTGAAAAATTAGATAAAATGTCTCAAAATAGTTTAATAGGATTTAGTAAATTAGTAAAAATAGATGAAAATGGAGATTTAAATAATAATTTTTTAGTAACTTGGAGAGATAATATGAAAAAAGAAGATGAAAAATATAATAAAAATAATAATTATAATCTTAAGATTGATAAAATATATAATTCATATTCAAATGAAAAAAAAAGTAAAAAAAATATTATTGAAAATAATAATATTCAAGATTATAATAATATAAAAGATGAATTAAAAATGAAAGAAAAGAAAAAAAAAATAGATCTTGAATCACCAATTAAAATAAGAAGTTCATCACATCAAAAAATAAAAACAACAAAAGTCCCAAATTTAATATTTCCAGATATTAAAAAAATAGAAAAAATAAATGATAAACAAAAACAACTACCAAAAAACAAATCATCAAGTCTTTTATCATTAAACATAATATCAAAAAAAAGTACAAACTCAGTAAAAGAAAATGAATTAAATAATTACAACAATTCAAATAATAATATAGAAAACAATATAAATAATTATAATGATGATTCACCAAAAATAAAAGAAGACAAAACAATAGACCACATAATTTTTTCATCAACATCTCAAAATAATATAAGTGAAAATAACCAAAAATTAAATGAAGAAAATAATTATAATAATATTAAATCATATAATTCATTAAAAGAAATAGAACAAAGTTTCAATTCATCAAATCATAATTATAATTCAGATAATTTAGGAAGTCCAATAAATAATAATTATCTACATAATAATAGTATAAATCAAGATTTTCAATCAAATAATAATTTTTTAGAAGATAAAAGATATTCAACAAATTATTATAATAGTCCACCATTACCACATAAAAAAAATAAGAAAAAAAAATATAGAAAATATAATAGTAATTATAGTAATAATGATAATAATATTTTTTATACTGAAAATAATTTTAAAAGAATGACAAAATTACCTCCAATCGGAAAAGAAAGAATAGAACAAAGACCAGGAACAGCAGCATTAATTCATTATAAAAAAATTAAAAAAAGAAATAGTTCATCTGATAATGATTCAATATTAAAGGATTTAGATAGATTTAGACAATTAGCTTTAAATGATATTGGTTATTTAGATAATAATCATTATAATTATTATGATTCAAGACCTAAAGAAGTTGATTTAATTCCTAAAGAAGTTATTAGGAATTATGATAGACTAATTAGTTCTGGAAATAGTTCTGGACATTCTAAAAGAAAGAAAAATTCAAAATATATATAAATTATATTATGAGTTTAGTAAAATTAATTTTTATATATTTGTTATTGTATATAGAATTTTTTTATTTTTTTTAATTTTTTTTTATATTTTTTTTTTAAATTTTTTTTTCTATATTTTTGGAAAAGTTAAAATATTTTAATTAAATTATGAATTATTCTAATGATTATAGTAATGAATATGATGATTATAATGATAATAATAATCAATATGAATCTTTAGAGGATTTTCAAAGTGAAAATAATGAAATTAAAGAAGATAATTTATCATCAAAAGAAGAATTTGAAAATGATTATAGAATTGAAAATATTAAAGTTGAAAATTTTAATAATCAATTTATAGGAAAACCAAGAAATACTTTAGATTTGTTAAATTATTCTGGAGAAGAATATGAGTTTGCAATTATGAAAAAGAAAATAAATCAAAAATTATCTCAATTTAATTTCGAACCAAAAATAAATGAAGAAATCATTAATATATGTTTCTTATATCGAAAAAAAATAAAATTATATAGATTATTTCCTATAGTTTTATTTAAAATAATAAAGAAATATAAATTACCAATTCAATTGAAAAATTTAAAAAAATCAGTAAAATTAAATATGAATAATTACTTTAAAAATTCAAATGATATTTTAATTGAATCAAATAAAAAAGAAGAGTCATTTGATGAAATAATCTTCTCATATATTGATGAATATATTAACAAATTAATTAAATTATCAAAAACAAATACAAGAATATTTAAAAAAAAGGCAAATGAAAAAGAAAATTTATTATTAACTCAAAAAATAAATCAAATATCATCTATTTTAATAAATTCAAATTTTTCATCTAAAAATTGTTTTTATGATTATGAATCAGAATTAAACAGATTAAAAATGATATGTAAAGATAAAATATATGGTAATAGTAAAACATTAATAAAACTCAAAGAAGAAAATGATTTTGAAGATTTTTTTTCAGGAAAAATACAAAATAAAACTTTAGCATTATCATTAATAAAATATGAAATAAACGAAAAGTGTGATTTTTCTATTTCTTTAAAAAACTTACATCAAATATTCGATATATCAACAATATCAATAAACAAAGGAATAAACTTAATAAAACAATATAATAAAATGAATAATAATGAAATTAAATAAACTAAAGAGACAAAATTAAATAATTATTAAAAATCAAATAAAAAAATGAAGCTAATGTATTTTAATGTAGAAATAAAATTTATTAGTAAATAAAATTAATTAAAATAAATTATAAACCCTATAATAATATAATAATCAAAATTTTTAACCTATAAGAAAATAACTTTATAAAAAAAAACTAAAAAAAAATATATTTTTGGTTCATTTATCTTGAAAACCCCAAACTTCAAGTTTAATAATAATAAACTTATCTTTACTATTCAAAACAGGATTTTTATAAGTTTGAGTAGGTTTAGAATATCCTTCATAAAAATCATTTTCAAGAGTTAAAGAAAAATAATTATCAGAGCAACCAAAAGCAATTTGTTTATCATCAGCATATAAATAATGTTCATTAATTCCAGAAGCATTATAAACATGAATTCTATTTTCTTTATAAAAAGTAAATAAAAAGCATTCTCCAGTTCCAAAAAATTTACCATTTGGAACAAATTCTTCACTTGAATAAGCACCAAACACATTATTATCATCATCTTTAACAACAATAATTAAATTATTTTCACCTGAAACTTTTTGATAAAAAGTTTTAAGTAAACAACCATCTTTTGAAATAGAATAAATTAATCTTAAATTACTATATTGATGATAATAAGGAAGTCTTGAATGTAATTCTTTTAATTGTGTTTCATTTAAAATTTCACTTGGTGCGTTTGTTTGAGGTAAATATTGAATTGTATTTTGAATTCTGAAATATGGATAATCACCATAACTTTGTTCATCTTTACAATAATCTATTGCTTCTATTATTCCTGGAATTATTGTTTCCCATTCTTGACTTTTAAAAACTTCAAATATTGCATTTTCTTTCTTTGGATCTTCATATTTTATTGGCTCGAAATCTGGGGGAATTGTACTTTCTTCATTTTGTGATTTGTCCATTTTTTTTATTTTGATTTTTTTTTTTGTATTTTATGATGTTTATTTATTATTATTATTATAATTATTTTTTTTTAAGAATTTTTTATTATTTCTAAAATGTTTTTTAATCATATGTTATAATATATTTTTTTTTCAATAATGATAAATTAAATTAATTAACAATTGAAAAAATTAGTAAAAAAAATATATGGGTAATTCATCAAATTCAGATAAAAAAATTCAAGTATTAATATTAGGATTAGAACAAACAGGAAAATCAACATTATTAAAAAGAATAGTTGATGCAGCACGTGCAACTAGAGAAGAATTTCAAATAGAAACAACAAATGGATTTAATTATGTAAATAGAACATTAAGTAATGGTAATGTTTTTAATATTTGGGATTTAGGAGGAGATAAAGTAAATAAAGATTTTTGGCCTATATTTTATAGAACTTTAAATGTTAAATTAGTTATTTATGTTATTGAATTAACTGAACAAGAAACTATTTTAACTAGTTTACAAGATTTAGTTATTTTAATGAATGAAGAATCTTTGAAAGAAGCTAATTTTTATATTATTTTTAATTGTATAATGCCTAAAACTCAAGATTTTAAAGAAAGTGATTTTAAAAAAAAAGTTGAGTTAATTATTTCTAGAATTAAGGAATATCCTATTTTTAGATTTAATGAAAGGTTAAGGTATTTAATTATTGATATTAAAAAATCAACTTTTTCTGATTCTCAAATTGATTCTATATTAAATTTTGCAATTGAAGAAAGTAATAATAAAAGTTATTAATATACAACAACTCAATCAAATAACTAAAAACAATAAATTATTTAACTTATTTTCCACTTTTAAAAAAATAAATAAAAAAAAACAAAAAAAAAATAAAAAATTAAAAATAAAAACATTTTAAAAAATTCCTTCTTTTTTAATCAAAAATAAACAAAAAGACAAAATAATATAAAATAAAAAAAAATAAAAAAAACCCAAAAAATCCCGATTTAACTATTATATTTCTTACTTCTAGCATTTTCCAAAGCTTCATCCTTAAGTTTATCACAAAAGATTTTTTTAGCATTATTAATTTCATTTCTTCTTTCCATAGACAAAGCATGCATTTTATCTCTATATTCAATATAATTAATACATTCTCTTTTAACTTTCTTAGGTTTACCTTTAGCATCTTTTTCTCCAGTTTCAACATCAAAAATAGAATCAATAACTTGATCAACATTATTTGGATATCTTGCACATAAAATTTCAAGTGTATCTTCAACAGTAATTGTATGTTTTTCATCTTTATCATACATTAAAAATTGAATTAAATAAAATAATTTTTTAGTTTCTTCTGTTTTTTCATCTGTAATACATTTTTTATATAAATTTTCAAATTCTTTTTCTGAAACGTAACCATCTAAATTTTGATCTGCTTCCCAAATCATTGTTTCTAAATCATCTTTTGCATATTCTTCACATAATGTTGGAATTACTTTTCTTAATGCTTTTTTTGAGAATTTTTTACGATTTTTTTTTCTCTTTTTTTTCTCTTTTTCTTCATCTTCTTCTTTCTCTTCATCATCATCTTTATATTTTTTTTTTTTTTTTGAATTTTCCATTATTTTACTTTTAAAATTAGATTTTGGAATTTTCATTTGTTTTGCTTTTGCTCTTTCTTCTATTTTTTTCTTGTAAAGTTTTTCTTTTGAATCTTCATCAGAACTTGGTTCAGCTTCTAAATTTTTATAAAATATTTTTTATTAAATAAATATTTTACCAAGTGCACAAAGTTTATTGAATACATAATCTAAACGAGCTTTTTCGTTTCCTTTTATTTCAATTTTATCTAATCTATCTTCTTGGGTTTCTTTTTGACGTCTATTTCTTTTTGGTTCTCCGTTTTGGTCTTTTGACTGTTGCATTTTATTTAATTATTTTTATTTTTTTATTGATTTAATATATTAATATCATTTGTTATTATTTTTTTTGGAATTGTATATTAAAATTTTATTTTTTTTATTTTAAATTTTTTGTTTTTTGTTTGTTTTTTTTATTTTTATTAAATATATTTTTTGATTTTGAATTTAATAAATTATTATGAAAATCAGTATTTGTTAATATATATAAAAAAAATTCAATTTTTTAAGAATATTTCAAATAAATATTAAATATCAAAATTATTTATAGTCAAATTTTTATTAATTATAATAAAATTACAGATTAATCTTTCATGAAATTTGATAAATTTTATAATGATAATTTTAATTTTGAAAACCTAATTTAATTTTTATATAATTTAGATGTAAAATAAATATGATGATATAACTATAATTCATAAATTTTATTATGAATGTTATTTTTAATTATTAACAAATAAAATTATAAATATTTTTATATTAATTGAATTTAATATATCAATTATTGTTGTCTATAAAAATATTATTAAATAAGAAATATTATTATAAGCAGTTTATTTTAATAATAGATAAAAAATTATATTAAATATTCATCATTAAATAATATATTATTCATTGAATTTCAAAAAAATATTATATTGAATAAGCATGCTAGTTTATATAAAATTTTTATAGAAGAATAATTATTCATTTAACTTAATTTTATTTAAAATAAATGTGTAATCACTCTTTTAAAGACTCAATTAAAAAAGGTGTATCATATTGTACAAAGTGTTCAATCTTATCATATAATAATAATATATCAATTAATATTCCTTTATTATCAAATAATATAATGAATTTAGATCCTCTTTTACTTAAATTTAAACATACTAAATCACGAATTGATTATACGAAAGAATTTAATTATTTATACATCACTTTTCGTCATGTGGGAATTAATCAAATAAAAAAAATATCAAATAATTATAATTTATCAAAAAATTCGATTTATAGAGCTATTAATTATTTAGATGAAATATATTTAAATTATCCAATTTCACCTCAATTAATTGAAAAAATATCATCAATTTGTTTATTGTTAAGTATTCAATTTAATGAATGTTGTACTAAAAAAACAGATGAAGATTTAAAAGGTTTTAGTAAGTATTTAAATACAATAAAAGATATTAGAGATATTGAATTATTATGTTTAAAATGTTTAAATTATGAATTAAGTTATTTTTCATCTTTTGATTATATAAATTTATTTTTTTCCTTAGGTTTCATTTTCCCAAATAAAAATAAAATAAATCAAATTGATATTAATATTACAAATTTATATTTACAATGTATAAAAATATTAAATATAATAATTGAAGATATAAGATATTTAGAATTAGATCCTTATATTTTAGCTCTATCAATAATTAAATTAATTTGCAGTCAATCAATTTATTTTAATGAAAATATAATTCAATACATATATGGTATAAATTTATCAAAAGAAAAATATATTAAATGTATAATTAATATTAAATTTATTTTGTCAACTATAAAACAGTCTTTTATTGATATTATTTATTTAAATAATTTTCATATGATGAATAATAATCCACAAAATATTTATTCAGATTCTATTTCTGATAATTCAACTTCTTTAAGTGAATAATAAGGTATTAAAAAGTAAGAGTATTTTATCACCACTATTTATATAAATAGTTTTTATATATATTCATGTTTATTAGTTAGAAACTAATTTTAAAAGTTTATAAAAATATCTTGGTAATTTTTTTTATTTTATAAGTATATAAATTGTTAGCAGAACTATTAGTAATTTTTAAATAGTAACTTTTTTTAAATTTATTTCATATATATAAAACTAAGTTATTAAAAACTATTTTAAACATATCTTCATTTTGGAAAAAAAAAAATTAAGTTAAATTTATTATATAATTAATTAGGAATATATCCTTTACATAATAAACTACCACATTCACATTTTTTATAAGATAAAGATTTATTATCTTTAATATTATCATTAAAATAACTTGAATAACAAAAAGTTAATTCTTCTCCTTTTTTAATATCTTTATTAGCAAAAAAAGCACAATGAGGAATAAAATGTTCAACTCTAATAAATTCAAAATATAAATTAGGTTGACAAGAATGATTAATAAATCTAGAACAATTACCAAATTTTTCACTATTAATAAAAGTATTTAAAGAAAAATTATTTTCATAACATTCTCTAATTTGTAAAATATAATTTGGTTTTTTTAAAATATAATTCATATAAATTTTTCTTTCTGCTTCTTCTTTACTTATAATTTCTCCAATATATTCACATATAAAATCTCCTTTTGAAATATCATTATTTGCAAATAAACCAAATCCTTTTGTTTTATTTATATATTTTATCATTAAAGAATTGTTTATTCCATTTTGAATTATTCTATTTGAACAATTTATTTTTCTACATAAACAATTTGAATTACATTCATAAATTTGATTATGTTTACTTATACAATTACATGAATCAATATCACATGAAATTTTACAATTACAACAATAACTTTTTGGTAATTTATAATTATCAAGAATATTTTCTTCATTTTGATTTTGAAATTTAAGTAAATTTGTTTTAAATATTTTTAATTCTGTTATATAATTTGTTGTAAATTGGAAATTTTTTATTAGTTTTGTTTTATCTTTTGAATTTAGTAATATTTGAGTTTTTTCTTTTCCATTTGAAATATCAATATATTTTATTTTTTTTTGTGTTGTTGATGTCTTTTGATATATAGTTGATGAATTTAATTTTCTTTTATTTCCTAATAATTCTTTTTTATTTATTTTATTTGTTTTATTATGTATTGTATTTATTAAATTTGTACTTTTTTCAGATAATAATATTTCACTTTCCATTATTTGAAAAAAAATATTTATTTTAAATTAAATAAATTCCTATTTTAAATTCCATTTAAATAAAAATTAGTTAAATAATAATTAAAAAATGAATTTAAACAACCTAAAAAGTGAAATATTACACATATTTCAAAAAGAAGGAAAAATAATTAAAAGTTTTGTAGATGATCCATATTTCAATCTTCAAAATTTTGAATTTTTAAAAGCAAAAAATAAAAACTTAATAACAATTGGAGAAGGAGCATATGGAAAAGTCTTTTTAGCAAAACATAAAAAAACTGATAAAAAATATGCAATTAAAGTAATAAACAAAGAAAAAATAAAATTAAAAAATCAAAAACTAGATTCAATATATAAAGAAATAACAATACATGGCTCTTTAATTCACCCAAATATAATTAGATTATATTCATATTCAGAAGATGAAAAAAATTTTTATTTTATAATGGAATTTGCAGAAAATGGAACTTTATATAACTTAATAAAATTTCGAAGATTAAATGAAGAAGAATCATTTGATTATTTTATCCAAATAATATCATCAATATATTTTTTACATAATAACAATTATGTTCATAGAGATTTAAAACCAGAAAATTTATTATTGAATATAGATAATAAGATTAAATTATGTGATTTTGGACTTTGTACAGAAACTGCATTTGGTTTAAGAGAAACTTTTTGTGGTACTTTTGATTATATGGCACCTGAATTAATAAATAATAAACCTTATAATCAATCAATTGATATTTGGAGTTTAGGTATTTTATTATATGAAATGTTACATGGTTATCCTCCTTTTAAAGGTATTAATAAAGATAAAAAATTTAATTTTGAACAATTAAAAAAAAATGTTAATAAAGAAGATTTTGAAATTGATGTAAATTTAAATCTTAGTCATGAATGTGTTGATCTTATTTATCAATTATTAGATAATGATTCTAATCAAAGAATTAAAATTGATGAAATTTTATTTCATCCTTGGATTAAAAAATATGAAAAAAAATATTTGAAAGAAAAATTGAATTTAAATGATGAAAATAAAATAGAAAAAAATATGAGTGTTATTGAAAAAGAAATTAATAATGTAAATATTGAATATAATAAAGGAAAAAAAATTAATGAAAGTGAAGATAAAAAAAATAATGAAAATGATGAAAAAAAAATTAATGAAAATGGAGATAAAAATATTAATGAAAATGATGTAAAAAAAATTGATGAAAATGATGAAAAAAAAATTAATGAAAGTGATGAAAAAAAAAACAATGAAAGTAATGAAAAAAAAATTAATATATTAAATAATAATAATATTGAGAAAAATAAAAGTGAAAATGAAGATAAAGTTATGGAAAAATATATTGAAAGAGTAAGTGGAAGTAAAAAAAGAATTTTATCAGATAACCCATTTAAAAAATCCAATTCAAATAATAATAAAAATGATAATATAAATAATGAATTTTCACTTTTTAATTTAACAAATGATACAAATAAAGAATCACAAAAAATTATTAAAAAACATGAATCATTTAATTATAATGATTATCCAAATTTAGAAAAAGAATATCAAAAAAATAAAAAAGAAGAATTAAAATATCCATTAAAATTTTTTGAAGAAACAGACAGAGGAGAGATAAATAATAAAGTAATTGATGATTCAAAATCTTCTGAATTTCAAATTAATAATTTAATGAATATCTTAGAAAATGCTCAAAATTTAAAAGAAAAGAAAAAAAATGTTAAAAAAGCTACTTTACATACTCCTTCAGTATTTTCTAATTTTTTCAAATGTGCTAGTGGAAAATAAATTAATTTTATAAAATAAAAATGAAATTAACAACATTCATAATTAAATAGAATTAATTGAATATATAATAAAAAAATAAAATATATAAAAAATATTTTACATTTATAAAAAATATATTCAACATCCAAAAAATATAATAATTATACAAAATAAATGTTATTTCTAACATTGTCAAAAGATTTTTTAATAGAACGCTCAGTAAATAATTTACTAACAATAATCTTAATAAATATAGAACAGATAAAAAAATATTAGATAGTTAAAATGAAAAAATATTTAAAATCCAAAAATGCCAAAAAAAGTTTTAAAATAAATAATAAAAAATACAAATATTATATAAAAGAATTCCCAATATTAAGAAGTGAAAAAGATAATGAAAAACTTACTCCAAAAGGTTATTTAATAAAAAAAATTGTTAATAAAAATAGAAAATAATAATATAGTTTGTAAAATTAAATGCAATTATGAAAATTATAATGATGAATAATTTTTGACTGTAAAAGGATCTAAGAGAAATAAAATTTTTTGATTTAGAAAATGATATTTTTGTTGATTTAGTTGAATTATTATATGTTGAACTATTAAGAATAAATAATATAAAAGAAAGATAATGGAATTTATAAAATAATTTAATAATAATTAAATAAATCTTTAATATGGGAAAAGGATGGTAAAATAAAATACAATGATGATTTTAAATAAAATTCATGAAATAATTTTCCAAAATATTTTATTTTAAAATATAAAAAGAATATATTAATAAAACAGAAAAATTTTAGATTTCTTTAAAAATACTATTTTGAGAGCTAAATTTGTTTTAGAAAATGAACAAATTTTTGATTTAATAATATCAATTTTATTTATTGTATTTGATTAATTTTAATACTGGAATTAATATTTAGCAAAAGTTTGCTTTGTTTAAATATACTAAATTTAATAATCAGATTTTTATTTAGTGAATTATTATTTTTATTTAAATTAATTTTTTTTAATTTTGATTTTTACATTTAATTATAATTTTTGATTAAAATGTTTAAAAAATGAATAATTTAATTTAAAAATTTCTTTCTTTGATATTTTGAATATATTACTAAATATTAATTTATTATTTCTTCATCATAAATAAGATTTAGATTTATTCATAAATTGATTTTATTAATTCATTAATTTATTTATATTAAATTATGGAACTTTTTTTAAATTATAAAAATAAAAATAATCAATATAAGTAAGTAAATAAAAGAAATTTTATAATAAATTTGAGTAAAATATTATTTTGAATTTTGCTTTTATAATTTGTTAATATTTAAAACTAATTCAAAAATAAAAAAATTTAATAACAATTTTTCACTATATAACTCAAACAAATAAAATGAAATTAAATTTAAAAATCAATATGAATAATATTCAAAAAAATTTTAATGAATATTCTGAATTAAAAAAAATACCTTCAGATTCAGTAACATATTTATTCAAATTAAATGATGGAAGATTATGTGTTTGTACTAATACAAAAATAATTAAAATATTCAAATTTGAAAATGATGATTTTAAAGAACAAATTTCAATTCCAAATTCAAGCCCCTATATTTCAAAAATAACTCAATTAAAAAATGGATTAATATTATATAAAGCAGAAAATGAAACACTCAATTTTATAAAACTATCAGAAAATTCATATGAAATTAAATATAAATTACAATTAAATAAAGAAATATTTAAAGGTCTCCGACTCATAATATCAATAAAAGAATTAACTGATGAAAGAATAGCAATTTTAGTAAACGATTTTAGAAAAGATAAATTATGTTTTATCAATTTTACAAATTCTACTTATGAATTAAATACTTATATAAGTCTTTTTGTAAATAGTCAATGTAAATTATCATTAGATATAGAAGAAATACCAAAACTAAATCAAATTGCATATTTTACAAATGCTAATTTATGTTTTTATGATTTAACATCTTATGAATTAAAGAAAACAATGAATAATTTAAATGGATTTGAATGGACTAATTGTTTATTATTATATAATGATGATTATTTAATTCTTGGAAGTGAATATGCGGATTGTAATGAAGGAAGTAAAAATGTTTATTTAGTTAAATGTTCTACTTATGAATTAATTGATTCTTTTTATTCAGATGAATTTAATTATATGTTTTGTACTGCTATTAAATTATTAACTAATAAATCTATTCTATTTGGATTTCATGCATATGATTATAATACTAAATTTTTACAAATTAAAATTGAAAATGAAAAAATTGTTTTTGTTAGTTTTAAATATTTAAGTAATAAAGAATATGATGGTGAAATATGTGGAATTGAAGAATTTGATGATGTTATCATTAGTGGGAATAGAGATGGGTTTATATATTTATATAAGTAATTTATAAATTAAATAAAAAATCTTTAAAATAAAAAAGAAACAATAAAGATAATAAATGAATATTTTTTATTCCAACTAATATGTTTAATATTTTTTATTTATTTGATTCAAATTATTATTTTTTTATATTAAATTTTTTCAATAATGAAAAAATTATTTAAAACAGAATTATTAATATAATTAAAAATATATATTTACCAATATATAACATAAATTTTTAATTATTATTTTTTTTATCAAATAAAAGAATTTAATTTAAAAATGATTCATAATCCAAAAAAAAAATTATTTATAAAATTCAAAACAGAAAAAGAAAATCAATCAATTCCAGAATCTGAATTACATAGAACAAGAAATTCAAAAGGAGAAAAATTTTACAATGAATATAAATACATACAATATTTAGGAGAAGGGACATTTAGTAAAGTAAAATTAGTAACTAAAAATAATCAATTATATGCAATGAAAGTAATAGATAAAAAATTATTAAGAAAAAATAATAAAGGTTTTTCAAAAGATGAAAATGGGGAATTAATAATTTCTTCAATGTTAGAAGATGCATTAAAAGAAATTGCAATATTAAAAAAATGTCATCATCAAAATATAATAAAACTATTTGAAATATTATATGATGATGAAAAAGAAAAATTATATTTAATATTAGAATATTGTCCAAAAGGTCCTTTAATTTTATATGATGAAGATACAGATGAATTTTCAATAAATAAAAATTATTTTATTAATAAAGATTTTTATGAAAATTTAAATGAAGATAATAATTCACTAATAGAAAAAGAAAAAGAAAAAATAACAAAAGAAGATTATACAGAAGATGAAATTCGTTATTTTTTACGTCAAATAATAAAAGGAGTATCATATCTTCATCATAATGGAATAATACACAGAGATTTAAAACCAGATAATATTTTAATATCAAATAAAAATAAAATAAAAATAACTGATTTTAATGTAAGTTCATTATTAAAAGATAAAAAAAATGATAAAATAGGAAAAAAAATAGAAGGAACACTTTATTTTAGAGCACCAGAAACTTGTTTATCAGAAGATAATAAAAATAATAATGTTGATATAAGAGGAAAACCACTTGATATATGGTCAATTGGTGTTATTGCTTATATTTTAGCTTATAAAAAATTCCCTTTTGAAAATGAAAATCTTATTGAATTATTTAATTTGATTGAAAAAGGAGATTATGTTATACCAAATGATAGAATGAGTAAAGGATTTATTGATTTTTTACATATGTGTTTAGAAAAAGATCCAAAAAAAAGAGCAAGTGTTTGGAAATTAAGAAAAATGAAATGGATTAATGAAAAAGGAGAACTTTTAGATGAAGAAATTTTTCCTCCTAAAATTTTAGTTACTGTTACTGAAGTTAAGGGTAGTATGAGATTTTTTAGAAAAATAAGTTTATCTAATGGAATTATTCATTATTATCGTACGAAATCTATTTTGAATAATGAAGAATTAAAAAATAATTTGGATTTTCTTAAAAAATATAGTAAAAGATTATCTAATTCTCAAAAAAGAAATAGTAAAAATAAAAAAGGTAATAATTATACATTTGTTAAAGTTGTTGTTAAAAAAGATAAAAGTAAAAATAAAATAAATGGAGATTTACTTTTAAATGATGAAAAAGATAATATTGATGATTCTATAGTTAAAGTTAATTATGGTAAAGTTAATCCAATTAAATTGAATAAATCTTCTTTAGATAATTTAATTAATGTAATTAAAAATTTTGATAATGAAAAATATAGAACAATATATATAAAAAAGATAAATTTAGGAAATAGTGAACCAAAAAAAATGAATAAAACAAATATGAATAATTTAATTAATATTTTAAATAAATTAAATACATTTGATAATAATAAAAGCAATAATAAATAAATAAAAATAATATTATAATAAGAAAAAATATATAATAAATAATATATTTAAAAAATTTATACAGGTTTAATTTAATATTTCCCAAATTTTAATTTTTTTATCATCAGAACAAGTTGCAATAAATTTATTATTTAACTGTGCAATAGCATAAACATAACTATCATGAATATTATTAACAACAACTTCTTTTTTATAAGTAATACTATTACTAATTTTTAATTTTTTATCTTTACCAGTAGTGATAATTTTTCCATTTTTTAACAATAACATAGCATAAATATCATTAGAATGAATTTTAACATTAATTTCTCTTTGAAAATTTCTAAAATTAATTACTGTATAAAATCCATTTCCAGTTCCTCCTGCGCAGATTCTAAATTGATCTAATTGAATAAATGACATTTGATGAACTACTAAAACATTATCAAATTGACAAATAAAATTAAAATCATTATTAATATCATAAAATTTAATATTTAAATCACCACCTCCACTTACTAAATAATTAATATTATCTTTTGTTATTATTTCTAATATTGATTCTATCCATAATTTATATCCTTTTATTTCCTTTATTACATCATATATGTTTTTTTCTTTATTTTCTTTCCATATTTTTATTGTTTTATCACTTGAACATGAAACTAAATTTAATGTATTTTTTAATTCTAAAATTTTCCAAACATCACCTTCATGTTTATCTAATGTTATTAATAATTCATAATTTAATTCTTCTAAATTTATTTTCCATATTTTAATTGTTGAATCTGTTGAACAAGATACTAAATTTTCATTGTTTAATTCTGTTAAAAATAATATGTAATCAAAATGACAATTATTAATTTTTAAAATACATTTAAAATTATCTTTTAGTTCTCCTGAAAATATTTTTATTGATCTATCTCCTGAACATGATGCAAAATTTTTTGATTTTAAACAAATTAAACAATTTATCCACTTATTATGTTCCTTTAAAATACATATACATTTTATTTTTTCTTTTCCTATTTCTTCTTCATTATTTTTTTTCTTTGTTTCTTCTATTATATCTTTTTCTTGGTTTTTTGATTGAAAATATGGGATTTTTAAATTTCCCATATAATTATTTATTTAAATTGAAAAAATATATAACTAATTTTATATAATAAAAATACACATATACATATTTAAAAAAAATTAAATATAAATTTTTTTTTATTATTTTTAAAAAATTTATTTATTCTTCTAAATCAATATTATTGTTATTTTTATCTTTAAATTCTTTTTCAAATTTTTGTCCTTTTTTTCCAAATCTTTTCTTACCAAGAATTTTTTTATATTTTTTTAAACTAACAGCATTTAAATTTTGTTTTTGCATATGAATAACACCTTCTTTAATACCTAATAATTCATTTTTTTTAATATTTTTCTTTTTTATATCCATAAGAGCTTTAGGTTGTTTTAAAGATTTTTTATATTGTTCTTCATCACCAATAAAAAATTTTCTTACTTTTAAATCTAAACTAGGACCAATTTCAATAAAATTTAAATTATTTAAATTATTTTCTTTTATTTCTCCTTCAATTTGATAATTTCTAATTTTAATTACTTTATCATTATTATCAATTGATATTACAATAATTCTTTTTAATTCACTTATTATTGCAGTTTCTACATCATATAATCTAAAATAATCAATAAAAAATTTTTTAACTCTTTCATATTCAAATTCACTTTCAAATAATTCTCCTTGGAAAAATAATAAAGGTTTCATATAACTATCAATAGTAATATCTTTATTATGAAAATATTCTATTGGAATATAATTAGTAACTTCAAAATTAAAAGCATCTAAAATTGAATGATTAAAAGTAAATCCAAATGTAATATCCATTGGTCTTTTTTTTATATCTGAAGTAAATGTAAAAAGAGAACAATTGTTTTTTTCACATAAAAATTCTATTGAATCTCTTCCATTTGTTAAATTTTCTATTTTTTCTTTTTTATTTAATTTTTTACTATAATCTTTTCTTAA
>JAEEGK010014277.1_pt1 | contig 17765 bp, 12 predicted proteins | sample 8958771 | NCBI WGS metagenome assembly JAEEGK01 (sample SAMN16246547, study PRJNA631951) | gut metagenome | biome: gut microbiome; feature: rumen; material: SC-attached | host: Bos | place: Iran: Karaj | collected 2018-10
AAAAAAAAAATAATAAAAATGAAAAAAATAAAAAAAATAATAATAAAAATGATAAGAAAAAAAAAGATAAAGAAGATGAAAAAGAAGAAGAAAAAAAAGAAGGAATTCCTTTATTAATTATTGATGTTAATATTAGACAAGGTGTTAAAAAAAAAATTTATGTTTATGAAGGTGATACTCCAGAAGGATTAGCTAAAAAATTTGCTAGTGAACATAATTTAGAACATGAGACTCAAGAAAAATTACAAAATTTAATTCATAATCATATGCTTAAATTATTAACTAGAATTGATGAAGAAAATCAATCTTTATCTGAAAAAGCTCAATAAAGCTTTTTTATTTATTTTTTTTATTTTATTTTTTTTATTATTTTAAATAATAAAAAATTGATTTTTTTAATTTTTAAAAAGTGTATTTAAATAAATTTTTTTATTTGGTTTTTTTTTACTTGTTTTGATAAAAAGGATTTTACTTTTCTTATTTTCATTAATGTTTTATATTTATTCTAAATTTAAAATTGGCTTTTTTATTTTATTAAATATTTGTAAAATTTAAAATTTAAAATTAAATTTCATGGACTCAAAAAAAGCATTTTCAGGAAAGAAAAATTTTGAAGGAATTATATTTTATTATTATCTCCCGCGCATGAATTATTTAGAGAAAAAACCAATTGGAGAAGAAATATCAAAATATAAAGGTGTAAAAATTTTTTATTTTTTAAAATAATTTAGTCAATTTCTCTTTCACTTCAAAATAATTGTTTTATATTAATAGAAGATTCAAAAGTAATTAAAACAACATCATTTCAAAATGATATATTAAAATATGGTTCTGTTACTTATTATAATGGAAATTCAATTAAAACTTTTGAAATAGATAATAATACAAATAAGAAATTTAATTGTATATCACTTAAATGTAAAATAATATTTTTAACCCTTTTTAGATTTTAAAAAAATTATATTTTCATTTGATAACAGAAATACTATTTTAAATTCATTAATTAGACATGGCTTACCTTCTAATATAAATAAAGAAGCCTTAATCGCTGTTCTTTTTCCTAAAAATTCTATGAAAGATTATCCAAGAAGAACAAAATATTTTTCATTTCCTTTAGTTCATAAAAATTATATTTCTCAAAATAAAACAAAATATGATATTCCTTTTTATATAGAAGGAATTCCAGAAGGATTTTCTATTTTTTCTACTTTTGATGAAGCTGGAAGAATAAGAAATTATATTAAAAAAGTAAATAATAATAATAATAGTGAAAGTAATATAATTTATAATAATAATAATGAAAAAAGTGAAGAAATTATTACACTTGATGAGAAACCAAAAGCTGATCATACTTATTGTCATTTATGTCAATCTAGATATATTAATTATAATGAACATATTAATTCAATTGAACATAACGATAATTTAAATAAGGATAATGAATTGTTTTTAAAAATTAAAAATAAAATTCATAAAATTAATGATTTCTGGAAAAATAATAAAGATGATAATTCGTTTAAATTTTTTCAAAATGAAAGTAATGATGATGTAAATTATAATAAAGATAAATTAAAGATTGAAAATAATTCTGATAAAATATTAGGAATTAAAGATATTTTTTCTCAAAGTACTAATCCTACGTCACAAGGTTCTATTATTTTAATTGAAAAATCAAAGAAAATTAAAAAAAGGAAATTAATTGAAATTAATCAACCAATTAATCGAAGATTTAATACAAATTTATTACCTTTAACTTATCATTGTAGAAAAAGGAAAAAAAGTAAAAATCATTAAATATTAATTATATTGATTTTATATAAATTAATTAACAAAAAATAATATAATTAATTTTTTTTTATTATATAATGATAATTTAAAAATCATGAATTTTATATTATTCTTATTTAAGAAGGAATTAATAGATTTTTTGTAATTATTACACTTATTATAATATATAATATACTTTTTAAGTTAAAAACAGTAAATTTTATTAAAAAATATTATTTGACATATTATTAAATTATTTAAAATGATGGATAATTTTTATTTTAATGGATAATTATAAAATTCCAAATTTTACTTTGGGATTATTAACCTTTTGTGTTCTAATTTATGTGTATAATATTAATAAAAATATTATTTTTGAAAACTCCATTGATTTATCTCAACAAATAATAGATAATAATAATTTCTCTTTAATTTATAATATAAGTGAAATTAATAAAAACAATAATTGTTTAAATGAATCCTTTCCTTTAATTTTATATCACTTTAATGGATTTGATGAAGGTTGTTTGATTAATAATAATTATCTTAAAAAAGGAAAATGTAATTTTATTAATAAAATTTTTAATCAAAGTGAAAAAATTGATAAAATTGATTATAAAGATTTCAAAAATATTTTTGGTAAAAATTTATGTATACAAACAAAAAAATTAGATTTAAATGATTCAATTATTAAAAAATCTTGTAATGCAACAAATGAAATAGATTGTGGTTTTTTTGATATTGAGAAAAATAAATTATGTATTCAAAAAGGGAATAATTGTCCAATTAATAAACTAAATTTTAAAAATAGTCAAAATTCAGATTTAAAGACTATAAATATGAGTGATAATATATTTTTAGATTTTTCAAATAATAATACAGAAGGAAATATATTATTTTCTAATAATTTTTTTTTAAGTGAAGGTGATTTATGTTTAAATAAATATGAATATAATACATTTCATGAACCATATAAATTAGATAATATTTATAATAATTATACCTGTAAAACTCATATTAAACCAGATTTATCAAATCTTTCATATTATTTTGATTTAAGATTTTCTCCTCTTTTATCATTTAATAAAATTGATTTTTTTGTTGAAAATAATTTAAATATTTCAAATATTAATCTTTTTCCTTTTCCTGATACAGAATTAAATTTATATTCTTTATTATATATTCCTGATAAAATAAATATTTCAACAAATATAATTTATCTAAAAAATTGTTCCTTTATGAAAAATATAATGATTTTATTATTTAAAGTATGTTTAATTCTAATATTAATTACTCAAATAATAAAATTTTATAAAAGATATATTCCTGATCAAACAATTATTATTTTTTTTTTAATATATAATTTTTTATTTATTTTTTCATTAATTATATCAATTTTATCTTATTTTAACACAGATAAAATATTATCCTTTTCAACAACTTCATATGATTATAATATAGAAAAAGAAATATATTATATAATTGAATTTTTGAAAGAAACACAAAATATTTACTATACGAATATAATTGGTTTGAGTTTTATTATTATTTTACAGATAATTTCATTCATTTATAATTGTTATAAAACAACAAATAAAAAATTGAAAAATAAAAATAATATATTTAATATATATGATAAAGACACTGATATAATAGAATTAAATTATTCAGACATTCATTTAGATAGTAAAAATTCTTCATTAATAATAAAAGATGATTAAAAAAATATAAAAAAAAAATCTTTAAAAAAGTTCTAAATTTTTTTTTAAAAAATAAAAAAATAAAAAATAATTTTTATTTCCCTAAAATAATTTCTTCCTTAGGAGTAGTCAAAATTTTAATAGCTTGATTAGTTTTATTTTCATTATCATATTTCAAAACTTTCATAGCTTCATTATGATCAATATTAGCTTGTTCTTCTTTTTCATTTTCTTCTTTTTCTCTTTTTAAAAACAATTGTTCTTTTTCATTAATTTCATTTTCCAAATCATTAATTTCATCTTCTAAACTTTTATATTTATTTTGTAATTTAATAATTTTCTTTTTCTCAATAAGTTCTTTTCTTATAGTAGAAGCAATTAAACTTTCATATAACTTTCTATAATAATTAAGAGTATAATTCATTTCTAATTTTAATCTATTTAATAAATCTCCTCTTTGCATACAAACAATTGTAACTTCTCTTATTAATTCTTCAAAACATTCAAAATATAATTCTTCTCTAATCGGACAAATTCCTTTTTCTTTTGCACCTCTTATTTTTAATTGATTATCTAAATTATGACTTAATTTTATTACATCATTTACAATTGCAGAATCACATGAAACAAATCTATAAAAAATTAAGTCATTTTCTATTATTTTTTTAGGAGGAAGAATTGAATCTAAAAAATTTTTTAATGATTCTTTCTCTGGATCTGGCTTTTCAGGTTCAAATTTAGGCATTGGTATTATTGAAGTATCTAATCCAATTGCTCCTACTTGGATTTTATCTCCATATGCCATTAAACTTTTGACTTCTTTCATTTTCTTTTATTATATTAATTTTATTTTTTTTTTTATTATAATAAAAATTTATTATTTAAAAATATATATAATAGATAATATTTATCATAAATAAAAATAAAATTTATATATTTTTTAACTTTTTTTTTTTATTTATTATAATAAATATGCAATTTCCCTTTCTCGATTTTGACAAAACAAATCAGTTAAACATGAAAAAATACAATTGAGAATAGAATCAACAATAATAATAACAATAGTAGTATAAAAAATAGGAAGTAAAATAATTAAAGCAGAAGAAATAATAGAAAACATAACCCATCTCATAATTTTTTTAGTAAATTGTCCACATTTAAATTTAGCAAATATAGCATTATTATGAACAATCATATAATAAAAAATAACAATAAAAGATAAACAAGGAATCAAAATAAATAAAAGGAAAATAATAGTAATATAAATACAAATAAAACTTTGAATTATACAATAAATTTTAGGATAATTCATTCTAATATAATACATATAACTTTCTTCATCAAGAAATTGTAATCCTGCACAAGGACCTTCTTTAAAATGATCTGGTAAAGATTCTTTCATACAAATCCAACAAAATTCATATTTACAATTTGGATTACCACAAGTCATATGATTACATCCATGATCTTTTTTAATTAAAAAACCACATTTTGGACATTTTTTTATTTTTTGTTCTTTTAAATATGATATAAATTCATTTTCATCTTTATAACAATTTCCTTCATGATTTGGTCTTCCACATGAACAAAATTCATGTCCATTTTTACATTTTAATTTTGTTTTTTTGTAATTTGAATTATTTGTATTTATTATATTTTTATTTTCATTTATTTCTGCATAACTGTTACATATTGGACAAAATATTTTATTTGGATCTTTTGATATTTGATTTTGACTTTTGAAATTTTGATATTTTAAATATTGTTCTTCATTTAAAAATGTAAAGAAATATTCTTCTGGAATATTTTTATTATTACATAATTTATTTGGACATGGCATTGTTTCTATATTATTATTTATTATTCTATCTAAAATATATTCTTTAAAACATTCTTTACAAAATTTATGTTTACATGTTTCTATTTGAATTGGATTATCAAAATTACCTAAACATATATTACATATGTTATTATCATCACTTATTATTTTACTTTCTTCACTATTTTTTATATCATTATTATTTTTATTATTAATTATATCATTTAAATCATTTTCATTTATTCTATGTTCTGTTTTTGGTTCTCCACATATTTCACATAATTCATTTTCTTCTTCAAATTTTTGAATTACTGATATTTTTCTCATATATTTTTGTGGTAGTGATGATATACTTATTTTTTTTTGTTCATTTTCATTTTTTTCACTTTTTATAAAAGGATGTTCCCATTTTCCTTCTATTTTAGTTAAATAATGTATTCCTTCTTCAACTGATTTGATTTGAAAATATGTTATTACTTTATTTATCATTGAAATATCAAAACCCATTTTTATTAATTCTTTTTGTATTTTTTGTGCTTCTTCATTCATTTTAAAATAGGATTTATTAGTATTTATTGTTAATGAAATTGATTGATCTTCTCTTTCCATTAAAAATAAAAATTATATTTTGTTTTATTTAATTTAAATAATGTAAATTAATATAAAAATTCCAATTTTATTTAAAAAGAAAAAATTTACAAACTATCTAAATTAATTAATAAAGGTGATAAAGAAACTTTTGAACTATTATTTTCATATCTAACTGGTCTAGCATTATATTTTTGAACAATTAAACTATTTCCAGCATTAATTAAAGGATTTGTTTCTCTTCTACTATTTCCTCTTTCAACTTTCTTATTTTCAATATCTTTATTTTTTGCAATAATACTTTCACCTTTTTTTATTTTATTATGTGCTTGTTTATAAGGAATTTGTGCTAACATATTTTTAGTTCTTATTCTTGCATTATAAGTATTTTTATGTTCAATTTGTTGTTCAAATTTATGAATATCATTTAAATTAAAATTTACTTTTTGAATATTTAATCCAAAACCATAATTATTACCTTGATAATCATAAGGATTATTATTTGCTTCCATTAATAATTTATTTATTAATTGTCTTTTTTGTACACTACTACTACTTGGTAATTTTTTAACTGGTGCAATATTAAAATTATCATTCATAAATTTATCAATAAAAACTCCATTAACAATATTATTATTTGGATTTAAATTATTAGAATTTATATTTTTTTTTTCTGATTCAAATGAAATTTTAATTGACATTAATCCAGGAAAAATATATTTATTATCATGTCTACATTTATTAAATAATTTATCAACTAATAAAACTGAATTATGTTTTTCATAACCAAAAATTTTAAAAGCTCTATCACAACATTTAATATGAATAACATGTTTACAATTAGGAATAAATTTAACTAACATAAATTCACTAATTTTATTTTTATTATTATTTAAATTAACTTTAGCTTCACTTTTACAAATACAACAATATTCTTTTTTTTCTTCTGCATCATTATCATAATTTCTTAAATCATTAGGATCACTTGGTGCATTATTTCCATATTCATCTTCTTCTTCTAACATATTTATTATATTTTTATTATAATCTGGTAAACAACTTGTTAAAAATTGATTTAAATAAACATTTTTAGTTGTATAAAATTTATTATTTTTATTCATTTTTTCTTCAGTAAAAATATTCTTAAAATCACAACCTAACCATTTTTCTTCTGAATGTCTTTTTACTATAAAATGATGTCCTGTTTCTTTATGAATTTCACCTTCAAAACATTCTGAACATAAATTATAATTTTCACATTCTAAACAATGAAATCTTTCAAATTTTAAATTTGTTCTTTGACAATTTGAACAATTAATTCCTTTATGTATTTTAATACATTTAACTTGATGTGTTGATGCTATTTTTTTATCAAATTCATCTTCATTCCATCTTGATCTACACATTGGACATTGTATTACTGTTTCATTATCTTTTTTATGTTTTATATATACTTTTAAACATCCTATATGAAAATTATGACCACAACTATTTGAACAAAAATAAATTCCTTCTTCTGAATATAAATCTTCTTGACAAATTGGACATACTGAATCATCTATTAAACTCTTTTGATTTAAATTTTCTTTATTTTCTATTTTTTTTCTTCTTGGATTTTTTTTATTATTATCTTCATTTACATTTTCATTATATTTTTTCTTTTTTTTTTCCATTAATTTATTTAATTCTGGATCTGTAAAATGTAATTGTAAAATTAAAGGATCATTAAAAGGGATTTTATATACTTTATTTAAAGCAAATAAAGTATGAACACAATGTTCGTTTTTTCCTCCTCCACATGAACATGAAATATCACTTCCTATTGTTATATTATATTTTATTCCTTGTTCATCTTGAAACATTAAACTTAATGGTCCTTTTTCTTGTATAAGAAATAATTTTATATCTACACTTTCTTCCATTAATTTTATTAAATATTCACTTGGTTTTTTCCTCCATTGTCTCACTTGCATTGAATTAAATAATTAATTTTAAAAAATTGAAATTATGGAAAATTATGAAATTCTTTCTTTAATAGGTAAAGGAAATTTTGGTTGTATAAGTAAAATATTAAGGAAAAGTGATAATAAAATTTTAGTATGGAAAGAAATGGATTATGGTCACATGACAGAAAAAGAGAAACAAAATATAGTAAGTGAAGTAAATATTTTAAGAGAATTAAGACATCCAAACATAGTAAGATACTATGATAGAATAATAGATAAAAAAAATACAAAAATTTACATAATAATGGAATATTGTGAAGGAGGTGACATAAGTCAATTAATAAAAAAATATAAAAAAACAAAAGAATTTCTCCCAGAAGAAGTAATATGGAAAATATTTATTCAATTACTTTTAGCATTATATGAATGTCACACACATAAAGAAGGTAAAATATTACATAGAGATATAAAACCATCAAATGTATTTTTAGATAGTGAATCAAATGTAAAATTAGGTGATTTTGGTTTAAGTAGAATGTTATCTAATGAAAGTATTTTTGCATATTCTCATGTAGGAACTCCTTATTATATGAGTCCAGAACAAATTGAAGAAATGAAATATGATGATAAAAGTGATATTTGGTCTCTTGGTTGTTTTCTTTATGAATTAACTACTTTTCATCCTCCTTTTGATGCAACTAATCAATTAGCTTTAGCTTTAAAAATTAAAGCTGGAAAAGTTAATCCTATTAATAGTAATTATTCTAAAGATTTATCTGATGTTATTATGTGGATGCTTAGAGTTAATCAAAATCAAAGACCTAATTGTGAAGAATTAATTAATTGTCCTCCTATTTTTATGAGAGTTAGAGAAAGAAAATTAAAGGAACATTATTTGAAAGTTAAAAAAATTGAAGAAGGTATTAAAGTTAAAGAAAAAGATATTGAAAAAAGAGAAAAAAGTGTTTTGGAAAGAGAAAGTTTAGTTGAAGAAAAAGAAAAGAAATTAAAAGAATTTGAAGAAGAGTTAAATAAAAAAAAAAAAGAATTAGAAGAAAAGGAAGAAAGTTTGAATAAAAGAGAAGAAGATATTCAAAATAAAGAAAAAGAAGCTTTAGAAAATATTAAAAAGTTAAAAAATACACAAAAAGTAGAAAAAAATTATGATTTATGTAGTCCTACAAAAGAAATAGGAGGATTAAATATTAATATTGAAAGTAATGATATTGATTTTCAACAATATAATGATAATAATTTTAATATTGAATATAGAAAAACTGCACCTAATTTAATTAATAATAATTTTACTTTTAATGACTTTAATGTTAATAATAATAAAGTTATGTATCATCAACCACAAAATTCTTTAAATTATTATATTAATCAAAATAAAATAAATCAAAATAATTATTATCATACTAATAGTAATAATTCTCAAGAATTAAATAATAATAATTATTATAATGTAAATAATAATGTTATCAATGATATAAATAATAATTTAAATATTTATCAACAAAAAATAAGATATGAAAAAACATCACCACAAAATAATATTAATAATTATTTAATCGAAAATAATAAAAATAATTACTTATATGATAATAATAATATAAATACAAATAATTTTGTAATAGAAAACTATAATGAAATATCACCAAGGAAAAATACATATCAAAATCAATTTATGGACTCAACTAGTTCAAATAATAATATTGAATTAAATAATTTTCCACTTAAACAAAATAATAATAATAATAATATAAATGATTATTTAAAAAATACAAATAATACTTCAATTAGTTCAGTTCCAAATAATAAAAATTATGAAAAGAAGAATTCTGTTGATAGTAGTAATAATATTAAAAATATAATAAAAAATAGTGTGTCAATGACACATAAAATTAAATAAATTAAATTTTTTTATATTTTTTAATTATATTATTATGTATTAAAATAAAACCATATTCATATTATATATATTAAATAATAATTTCCTATTTTGAATTATTTATATATTCATCATTTTAGATTTGTTCTATTTTTTTTAATGATAATAAAACTCTTTCTTTTTCTTTATTAAAATATTTTTCTACTTCTTTATTCAATTTGTAATATGCATTATATAATTTCATTTTATTATTTTTAAAATTTAATTTATTATTATTATTATATAATTTACTCTTATTAAATTCACCTTTTGTTACAGAATAATTTTTATCCTCTAAAATAAAAATATCAATCGTTGATCTATTTTTACTTAATGTTTTAATTGGAAATTTATTAAAATTTTTTTTTCCTATCTTATTTAATATGGTTTTCTTAAATTGAGAATCTAAAAATTTTTTCTTTTTAAACATATAATTATTATAATTTTTTTCTAAATCATAGAAAATATTTTTGTCAACAATTATTTCTTTATTTTTATATAAAAATTCATATAAATGTTTTAGATTTTTATTATTATTTGATAAATCAAAATTTTCTTTTTTATCTTTTAAAAATTTAGAAAAATTTTTAACAATATTACATAAACGATTTCTACTTATTATTCCAAAACCTAATGATTCCAAATCTTTCTTACTTAAGAAAGTTAAATCATTAAAATTCATATTTGAAGATATTTTGCTTAATTCATATGATATACCAATTATATTAAATAAATATTTTATAAAGATATTTACTTCTTTAATTTCTGGAGTCAATGTATCATTTAATATGAATTTACTTATATTATTTTTACTTAATCTTTTTCCTAATTTCTTATCATCTTTTTTTTTTCCAAAAGAAAATTGTTTCATATCAATTATTTGTTTACTATTTTCCTTATTATCATAACTAAAATTATTTTGTTTTTGTATTATATTGTTATTATTTTTTAAATTAATCAAGCTAGTTTTATTTAATATTTTATTTTCATTTTGACTAATATTTTCATCTAAATTTTTATTAAGATTATCTGTATGAATATTTTTAAATTTTTCTTTAATTTTATTTTTTTCATTAAACATATTGTTATCAGTTAATTTTTTAGTTTTACTAATAATTTGTTCATTTTTTCCTATTTGAAGATTTGATATCTTATTTAAAATATTTTTATCTATTTTAATATTATTTAGTTTAAAATTATTATTATTATCTTTCTTTATTTTATTTGAATCATTTATTAAATCATCTTCATCTATTTTTAATTCTTTATTCTCAACTTTTAAATTATTTATATTGTTATTTTTGTTTAATAAAATAAAATCCATTGTTTGTGATAAATCATTCTTTTTTTCTTCATCAAAATGATTATATCTATTATTTAACACAATAATTTTCTCTTGAATTGGATAATACTTATTAGATAAAATACTATTAGCTCTATGACTTAGAATTTCATGATTATCTTTCTCAAATTCCTCATTCATTTTATCTTCATTTTCAGTACATTTTGTTTCTCTAATAATAGGAATAATAATTTCTTTAATTTTCATTTTAGAATGCAATTTCTTAATCTTACTTTCATTATCATAAATAATATTATTACTAACAGAACGAATCATTTTTTAACAAACAAAAAAAAAAAAAAATATATAAAAAATAATAATTAATTATTTAAAAAATATTAAAAATATACAATATAAAAAAATAATATTATATAATATAAATAATAATCAAATTTCAAAAAATCAAAAAAAAAAAAATAAACAAATCAATATAAAATAATCCTAAAATAAAAAATATAATAAATATAAAAACAGAAAAATGGGAAACGAGCCAATCCAACCTCAAAAATCAGTAAAAGAGCAAATTCGTGATCAAAAGCGTATGGTAGATCGTAGTCGTCGTTCACTAGATCGTGAGAAGGCAAAATTAGAACGTGAGCAGAAGAAGATGATGTCAGAGATAAAGAAAATGGCATTAAAAGGTCAACATCAAGGAGCAAAAATGATGGCACGTGACATAGTAAGAATAAAAGGTCAAATAGGAAAATTAACAGAATTTTCAGGTCAATTAACAGCAGTTTCAATGAGAATATCATCAATATCATCATTAAATGAATTAAGTGATGCAATGCAACAAGCAGGTAATGCTATGAGTTTAGTAAGTTCTAAATTAGATGCTCAAAAATTGAATTCAATGGCTAAAGAAATGTTAAAAGGAGATGCTAAACTTGAAATGCAACAAGAAATGATGCAAGATGTTCTTGATTCTATTGGTGAAAGTATGGATGATCCTGAAGAACAAGAAGCTCTTTATAAACAAGTTTTAGGAGAAGTTGGTTTAAAGGTTGATGATATCTTACCTGATAGTAATAAAAATGAACTTAATAAAGGGGAGGAAGAAGCTAATAAGAAAGTTGCTGTTGGTGCTGAAGATAATTTAGATGAAATGTTGAAATCATTACAAAAATAAGGGATATAGGGTTTTTTATATTTTTTTTTATTTCTATTTTTATTAAATTTTGCTTTTTTTTTTTTTTAGCTTTTTATTAATGATTTCAATTTTGAATATTTGAAATTAGTTATATGAATTAATAGAATTTAATAAGAATCAATATATTTTTTTTTATTTAATTTTTTTTTTTTATTAATAATAGTTTTATGCTATTTTTTAATATTTTTTTAAATTTTTATATCTAAAATTTGTTATTTTTTATATTAATTATTATTTTGCTCTTATATGAATTTCTTTATTTTTATCTTTGAAAAAATCTCCTATGTAATTGTCTCTTACTTTATTAAAATTTATTTCAGTTCCATTTGATAAATAAACACCAGGATTGTTGAAAGAACTATAATTAAATAAGAGATTTACAATTATTTTATTCATTTCGTCATAATAATCAAATTCAAATGTTTTATTATATTTTTGTTGGTCATCAAATATAAATTTAATATTTAATTTTGATACATTTGGTTTTTTTTGTATTTTTTTAATATTCAAATAATCTAATAAAAAGTCTTTACATTTTGAAATATTTTCCATTACTTCTTTTTCTTTTTGAAAATATTGGTCAAAATTTAAATTAGAAAAATATTTTTTTGCATCAGAATTAACATCATTTGATTTTGATATAATATTTTTTAATTCCAAAAATTTTTTATTCATATTATCTTTTTCTATATTAAGAATATAATTTTCATTATTAACTTCTTTAGCATTTTTTATTACTTTATCATTATCATTATAAAGTTTTTCATTTGATATTTGTTTAAATGATTCAATTTTATCAAAAATAACTTTTTTTTTATCCCTTAAATTATTAAATTCATTTATTGATTCAAATTGTTGTAAAGCAAATCTAGTTGAAACTTCAACATTCATAAATGATGGAACATATGACATCTTTTAATATTTTTTAATAAATAATATTTTTTTATTAAAATTTTAATTAAAAAATTAAATTTTAAAACTTTAAATTTTTACATTATATATATATTTAAATATTTTTTTCAAGTATATCAAATAATCCATTCATTTTTTCTTTATCAGATTTTTCTATTTTATGATTATATTTATTATATATTCTTCTTAATTCTTTTAAAATATTTTTATTTTGTAATGAAATTTCATCAGTATTAATCATACTATTTGATTTTTTCATTTGATTATTATTATTTTTGTTAATATCATCTTCTTTTATTTCTTGTGTTACTGATTTCTTTATTTCTGGTTTTATTTCTTTAGAAATTTGTTTTCCTTCATCTTTTTTACTATTAGTATTTATCATATTATTATTATCATTTTTAAATTTTATTTCATTAGTTTTTTCTAAAGTTGGTGTATAATATTTCTTTTTTTTTTCAGTTAAATAATCAAGAGAATCTTCATTATTCATATTTTTCATTTTAATTAAATTTTGATTTACTTTTTCAATTTCTTTCATTTTTTCCCTCATTTTCTTTTTTTCTTCTTCCTTTTCTTTAATTTTAATATCTTCCTCATGTTCTTTAGAAATAATTTCACTTCTTAAATTAAAAGCTAAATTAATTAAAGGAGTAGGTGATTCAATAGGAGGATATTTAAATAATCTTTGAAAAGATTCATTTTGATTTTTAATAACTAATTCATCTCTAATAAAAATAATCATAGAAAGACATAAATAATCAGCAAAATTAAAATCATTAGTTTGAAATTGGAATTCATCTGCTAATAATGCATCCCAAAATAATTCAACATTTTTTGGATGAAATTCTCTATCAAATAAACATTTTAACCATCTTTGAATTACAAATTCAGCATCTAATTCAATATTAATAAAATGATTATATAATCTATTATCTTGAAGTCTTAATTTTCTATGAATTATATTATTACATCTTTTAACTAAATAACTTTGAGTTTCATTTTTTTGTTTATCTAAAAAAAAATTTTTAACTCCTTCATTCATTATATTTGTTAATAAATAATATAAATCACTTTCTAATTCTCTTTCATCAAAGAAATAATAATATAATTCTTTATAATTTTCTTCAGGATCAATTGATAAATTATTTAAATAATCATCAGTATATTTTTTAATAGGACTTTCAGTATAATAAGGATAAAAAGAATAAATTAACATTGCTAATATTTCATTAATACCTTGTTTATATCCTGGAATTTTATTTTCTTTTGCCCAAATTGTTAAAACATTAGTTTCAATTTCTTTTATTTTTGAATTACAAAATAAATCTTTATCTTGATATGTTCTATTAACATCAAGACTAATTAATTTTTTAATATCACTATCTTCAAAAAAAGAATTCCATTCAATATTTTCTGAATTTGCACCTAATGGATCACCACTAAATTTTTTAAGTGAAGTTAATTCTTTTAATTTCTTATGATATAATTTTCTTTTTTCTTTTGTTTGATCAATCCAATCTTTAATTGAACTTTCTGAATCAATTGAATAATATTTTAATAATATTTTCCATGCTATTCCTCTTAAACAATTTTCACCTAATCCACCATTAATTGATAATTCAATTATATTTTCTGATAAATTTGGTAAATCATTACTATTTTCAATTATTATTTTAAAATTTTCCATACATTTTTCAATATCATTTTTATCGTAATTTGGCATTTTATTTTTATTATCATTAATATCAGATTTATTTTCCATTAAATATATGAAAAATAATAAATAAAAAATTATAATTAATTTTTATCTTTAAATAATAATTAAAAAATTAGATAAAATATATTTTAAATTAATTACTTATTCAATAAATTTTCCATCTTTATAAACTGCTTCATAATTATCACCATCATTTCCATAATAAAATCCATTTCCATTCATTTGATTATTTAAAAATATTCCTTCCCATTTTGATCCATCTTTCCATAAATATGTTCCTTTTCCTTCTCTAATATCTTCTTTAAAATTACCTTCGTATTTATCACCATTTATAAAAATTAATTTACCAATACCATTTTTTTTATTATTATCAAAATTACCTTCAAATATTATTTTATTTTTATTATCTATTAATTTACCTTTTCCATTTTTCATATCATTTTTCCAATAACCAATATAAGTTAAATTTTCAGGAGATGTATATTTAAATGCACCTTTTCCTTCTCTTATTATTTTTTTTTCTATTTCTGTTTCTTTTTCATTTTTTATTGCTTGTCCCATATAAAATCCATTTTCTTTTTGAATATAAACCCAAATTAAATTTAAATTATTATCATTTATATCATCTAATTCTAATATTTTATTCATTAATGTTTCATCTTTTTTTTTTAATTCTTCTATCATTAATTCATTTATTTCTTGTTGTGTATATGTTTTTCTTTCCATTGCTTTTTCTTTTGATATTGAAAAGTAATTATAATTAAATTTTTTATTATTATCATATATTATATATTTTGATATATTAAAAGGTATGAAATTTTCTCTTTTTTTTAATTCTTCTTGATTTGATGTTTTATAATTTTTTATTGATGATTTTAAATTAAACCAATATGAACCATAAGTTCCTGATTTCATTCCCAAACAAATATTTTCACTTTTAGGATATACTGTAAAACTAAATTCAATATCATTTTCATATGGATATAACATAAACATATTAATTATTTCTTTTGTATTATTTATCCATTTTTGATAATTGTTTTCTAAAGGATTTATTACTATTCTATATCCAATTCCACTATTACAAAAATTATTATTTATATCATAATAAATATCTTTTATACCTATTTCTGAAGAATTTTTTTCTTTAATTGCATCTATAAACATATGATTTAAAAGATTAAATGAATCATCAATATCAAGTTCATTTAATTCATTAACTAAAATTTCTTGATTACTTATTATTGAAATAGAATATTTTTTTGGTTTAATTGGATTTGAATGTTCATAAGAAATAAGACTTAAAAACATATATTTTCCTTTTGGTAATTTTATTAAATTTATACTACAATTATCACAATCTGAATAATTTGCATTAAAATCAGTAAAATTTTTTTTATCTTCATTATATTTCATTATAATAATTGAAGAAGGTATAGATAAATTTGAAGGTAATAGTTTATTAAATCTCCAATATTCTTTTGATAACATAACAGATAAATAAGAATCATCATTTGGAATTTCAATATTAAAAATATTAGGTTTATTTTTGATATTTTCATCTTTATCAAAATCATATGATAATGAAATAATATTTGCATTAAAAATCATATGTAAAAAATCAATTCTTATAAAATATTTAATTAAATCATCTAAAGTAATATAAAAAGAATTTGAATGATTTAAATATTTATTTTTATCTTCTTCAATAATATTATCCCAACTTGAATCATTTTTTGAATATAATCCTTTCCAATCATTATTACCCCATGGATTTTCAATTTCAAATAATTTAATTTTATCACCTTTATTATTAGAAATCATAAAACAAGATATAATAAAATAAACATGACCTTTAATTAATCCTTTTTTCTCAATATCAATCTCATTATTTTTTTTAGAATCATTTCTTGAAGTAATATAAATTAAACAATCACCATTATTACAATAATTACAAATATTAAAATAAATATCATCAATATTACAATTTTCATATTCATCAAGTATAATAAAATTAGAAGGAAATCCAGTTAAACATGTTAAAAGTTCAGAAGGCCAACCATTAATAATATTAGTATATCCTCCATTAACTTTTGCCCAAGCTTTTTCTAATAAAATAACCCAAATTTCATTATTATTTGGTTTACTAAAATAAGGTTCATTTGTATTTTTAATAACTGGAATAAAATCATCAATTAATACAATTTTATATTCTCCATTAATAAAAAATATTATTTCATAATAACATTGATTATTACTTTTTTTAGTTTTAAATATTTGAATAAGTAATTTTTGATATTTTGTTAATTGAGCTAATGTACTTAAAAAATAACAAATACCTAATTTACCTTGTCTTATATCTTCAATATCCATATTATCATCATATAAAATATTATTTGGATATAAATCTGATATTCTTTTCCATTCAATTTCATCTTTATTTATTATTGATGCAAATTTAGGACCATTTTCATTATCTGTATATATACCTTTTGAATTTTTTGAAAATAAACTTTGTTCATTTGGTGGAAATAAATTATCAATAAATTTTTCATTTGATTTTATATTTAAATTTTGATTCATATAATATTCATTTACAATATCATATGGATTTGAAATATTTTTATTTTCTATTACTTTATTATCATTATCATTTATCATTTTCAAAATTTTTAAATTTTAAATTTTTTTTTTAAATTTAATAAATTAATAATTACATAATTAATCATAAATAATAATTAATTTCAAAAAAACCAAAAATATAATTCAAAAATATAAAAAAAAAAAAAAAAAAAAAAAAAATATAAAAAAAAAATAAATATAAAAAAAAAAGAAAAATTTTAATTATATCTAAATCACAAGTAAATAAAATAAAAAAAAAAAATTAATAA
>JAEEGK010014278.1_pt1 | contig 17765 bp, 13 predicted proteins | sample 8958771 | NCBI WGS metagenome assembly JAEEGK01 (sample SAMN16246547, study PRJNA631951) | gut metagenome | biome: gut microbiome; feature: rumen; material: SC-attached | host: Bos | place: Iran: Karaj | collected 2018-10
TGAAGCAACATTCGCGGTAGGGCAAAAAGTTCGAGTCTTTGTACGGTGCGCCAAAGCAGACTACCGCCGTGAGCAAAACAATTGCGATTGTTGTCGTCCATGCGCCTCTGTGGATGTAACCTTTTTTTATGAATACGAGCGAAGTAGCGAAAAATGCGAGCAAAAAGACAGAACCGCCGCCTATAACCGGATAGTCAAACAAAAAGAGCGCGATTCCAAAAAGAGTAAACAGGAGCATGAAAACGATGTTTGAGCCGATAAGAAGAGAAAGCTGTTCCTGTTCCCGGAGCGTGAAAGAGTCGAAGAGCTCTTTCCTGGGATAAAATTTCTTGTTTAGGGATTTTCCTGCCATCGTTAATTCCTTGCGAAAAGTATAACAAGTATTTTCCGCGTTGAACATGATAATCTTATGTTTTTGCGGAGTTTTTTAGCCGGTTTGAAGAACTTCGGGTTGCATTGCGAACGTGGCACGCACCCCACGTAATCCGCAGGGCGTGTGTCGGTATGTTGCTGTTCGGCTAAGGTGTCACTGTTCCGTCTGTGCACACAATCTGCATCGTCGCCGGACAATTGTTTTTCCAAGCGATTCCTTTGCTTATGCTGTTCCACTGTGTTGTTGTTCCTTGGAAGGTTATTGTCTGGAGTGCGCTGCAACTAGAGAACGCGCATTCGCCGATAGATGTGACGGAAGAAGGAATCGTTATGCTCTGGAGTGCGCTGCAATCAAGGAACGAGTAATCGCCGATAGATGTTACGGAAGAAGGAATCGTTATGCTCTGGAGTGCGCTGCAACTAGAGAACGCGGAGACTCCGATAGATGTGACGGAAGAAGGAATCGTGATGCTCTGGAGTGCGCTGCAACTAGAGAACGCGGAGCTTCCGATAGATGTGACGGAAGAAGGAATCGATATGTTCTGGAGTGCGCTGCAACTAGAGAACGCGTAGCTTCCGATAGATGTGACGGAAGAAGGAATCGATATGCTAGTTACTTTGTTGCAGTTCCTGAATGCGTTGTTTGGCAGTGAAGTAAGCCCTGTACAATTTTCAAGCGAGAGGTCTACATACTTACCAGAATTGCTTAAGGCTGTTTTAAGGGATGAGATTTTATCGTCAGTTGTAATATTTGTTACTTCAATGTCGTATGATGAGACGGCATTGTTTGTTGGCAAGCTGCTTAAGGCGTTCTGAATGCTAGTTTGGTTTAGTGTGCCTGGTAAAGTTACCGACTCTATATTTGTACAACCATTGAAAACACCTGTTCCAACTGATGTGACAGAATCGGGGATAACTATGCTTTCGAGCCCGGTACATCCGTTAAATGCGTTGTTGCCGATAGATGTGACGGAATTTGGTATCGTGATGCTTTCAAGACAGGTACATCCTCCGAACACGTTGCCGCCGATAGAGGTGACGGAAGAAGGAATCGTGATACTTTCAAGGCTGGAGCAATTATAGAATGCGCTGTCGTCTATAGATGTAACGGAAGAAGGAATCGAGATACTTTCCAGACTGGAGCAACCCCTGAACGCGTCGTTGCCGATAGATGTTACAGAAGAAGGAATCGTTATGGTTTCAAGACTGGTGCAATAAGCGAATGCGTTTAAGCCAATAGATGTGACGGAAGAAGGAATCGTGATAGTTTCTAGATTGGAGCAATCCATGAAAGCGCTGATGCCAATAGATGTGACGGAAGAAGGAATCGTTATGCTTTCAAGGCTGGTGCAGCTATCGAACGCGCCGTTGCCAATTGATGTGACGGAAGAAGGAATCGTTATGCTTTCAAGACTGGTGCAACTACTGAATGCGTTGCTGCCTATAGATGTAACGGAAGAAGGAATCGTTATGCTTTCAAGACTGGTGCAATAATAGAATGCGCTGTTGCCTATAGAAGTGACGGATGAAGGAATCGAGATACTTTCAAGGCTGGAGCAATTATAGAACGCGTTGTTGCCTATAGTTGTGATGGAATCAGGAAGCTCTATGTTTGTTATTTTGTTACAATTTTGAAATGCACTGTTAGGTATAGAAGTAAGGTCTGTACAATTTTCAAGTGATAGATCTACATATTTACCAGAATTGCTTATGGCTGTTTTTATATCTGAGATTTGAGTAGTAGTTGTTACATTTGTTATTTCAATGTCGTATGATGAGTTTGCGCTGTTTGTTGCCAAACTGCTTAATGCGTTCTGAATGCTAGTTTGGTTTAGTGTACCTGGTAAAGTTACCGATTCTATGTTTGTACAGCCATCGAAAACACCAGTTCCTATCGAGGTGACAGTATCTGGGATAACTATGCTCGTAAGGTTGTCGCAGTTCTGGAATGCGTTGTCGGGAAGGGAAGCGAGACCTTCGCAATCTTCCAACGAGATTGTTACATATACGTCAGAGCTGCTTATAGCCTCGGTTATGGTATCCAAATCAACAGTACCTGAGAGTGTTATTGTATATGGGGTGTCGGCATCGTTTTCAGGAAGAGTTGCCAATGTTGAAGCCATTGTAGTTGGATTGAAAGAGTATTCTGAAAGATTCAAGTTTGTGTCTGGCATGCTGAATGTATGATTAGTAGCCGTGTATATAGTGCTATTCCCACTCCACGCTGTTATGCCAGTCGGAAACTCGACTGTAACCTGTGCGCCGAACCTGTACGAAGCCGCTGCCGGGGCTGTTACGCCGGATGTCGTCGCGGAATAAGATACTGTGTGTACGTTTCTGTTGTAGTTTATTGTAACGACGGTGCTGCCGTCTGCGGCTATCGTCGTCTGCGAGAAAGTCAGCGCGGTAAAGCCCGTGTAGCTTTTTGCCTGTGCCGCTGTTGTAGCGCCCGGTGCACCGGAAAGCGTCTGTCGTGAGCTTGTATCTTCCGTGTAGCCGTCGCCTGACACATCCTGTTTCATGTGCTTTACTGTGTAGTTGACTGTAGTCACGGTATTCGCTGGTGTGCCGGAACCGCCGTTTGCCGGCTCGTCGGGCGTTACGGGGGTCTGTACGTTAACTGGGTCGGGGCATCCAACAATCATCAATAATGATACAATGATAACGATGGCTTTGAGCAGACTTTTTCTCATACTTTCCTTCCTTAGTTCATGTGCTATATGTGTGTAAGTTGTGTCCAGTACGTCAGATAACGGCACTGTTGCCGTAAAAAGACTTTATGTTATATCTGCATAAATCATACAACGTGTTTTAAAATTTGTAATTTTTTTTTTGATGCGGAAGAAAAGGGTTCCCGGGGAAAGAAACCACGTAAGGCTTTTTGCCGTCGGGGTGTCGTTCCCCGGGCTTGTTCCCCACTTGTAATTGTGTGCTTTCCGTATTACAGTTTATGTATGGAAGAAGAAGTTTTACAGGAAGTCGTTACACAAGAAGAGGCAACCAATAGTTTTGTAGAGGCTGTCGGGCAGGCTGCTGACGACGCATTTTTTAAGCAGACGAACGGTATTTGGAACTGGATAAAAACCGTTTTCACTTGGGAGAACGTTTTCAAATGCATCGGCGGTGTGCTCGTCGTGCTTCTTTTCTGGCTGATTTACAGGCTTATCCGGCGCGGCATACGCAAAATCCCGGAGAAAAAGTTCTCCAAGTCCAAGCTTGCAGTGGCGGAAAAAGGGCTTAAGTATCTTTTCCACACATGCGTCATTCTTTACGTACTTAGTCTTTTTGGCATTGACCTTACCGCCATTTGGGGAGCTGCCGGAGTTGCCGGTATCGCCATAGGTTTTGCGGCGCAAACTTCCGTAAGCAACCTGATAAGCGGGCTTTTCGTCATTACGGAAGGTTCCCTGCACCCCGGCGACACGATAATCGTTGACGGCATTACGGGCGTTGTTGATGAGGTGAAGCTTCTTTCGGTGCGCGTACACACGTACGACAATCAGATGGTCCGCATTCCGAACTCCACGATTATTGACAAAAGCCTTACGAACAATTCGTATTTCAAGTGCCGCCGCCTTACGATAGCGGTTTCGGTCGATTACAAGTCTGATATGAAAAAGTGCCTTGAAGTCCTTTCGCGCGCGCCGGCTCTTTGTCCGACGGTGCTTTCTGACCCGGAGCCAAAGGTTTGGTTCGACGGTTTTGGCGACAGTTCAATAAACATGACGGTCGCGGTTTGGTTCAAGCCTGCTGAGTTTTTGGACACTAAAAACGATATTTTTGTCGCGATAAAACAGGTTCTTGACGAGGCTAGAATAGAGATTCCGTTCAACAAACTGGACGTGAAGATTCTTCAGGAAGTGTAAGGCATTGGGGTTTTAGGGGCTATCATGTGCGGGCGCGCTACGAGCATAGCTCTCCGCGAGACTCGCTGAAAACAGTCCACCGGACTGTTTTCCCCCTGCGCATTGAAACGCTTCGCTGGCAACGCGCAGGGTCGCTCCCTAGGGGGAAACCGCCCCCTGCTACTATTCAAACCAGACGAGCAGATAGCAGACGTATCCGCCGTCATCGGTGCTGTCGCTGATTCCCAGTGCATACTCGTAATCGGTGCGGCCGGCACATTTCCTCATTGTTTTGTCAAGGCAGCCTCTGTTCAACGAAGATCCCAGATCATATACTGTTCCGCTGTTTGCTACGTAGAAGTAAGTCAGCATATCTTCTGTTTCAGGCTCGTAAAAATCTATTACAAGAGCGTCCAATTGTGACGCTTCCCTGATGCATTCAACTTCAAAGTAATCCTCTAAATCTGATATATAAACGTATTTTGTCGTTTCTTCGTATTCAGAATACTTTGAGCTGCTTTCTGTTTTGCCGTTTTGGTTGATGGACGTTATTACAGCAGGCTGGAAACTTGTTTCCTGATTGGTGGCAGGATTTACGGCAGGAGCGGCGATTGTGTCAGAAATCAGCGTGCTCGCCGGTTGTATGTACCGCCCCGCATCCGCCATGTTTATGTACACTGGGTTTTCTGTGTAGATTTTGATGTTTCTTGCGTTGTTCTTGTCATCATCAAAGTTGTTCAGCTCCGTGTAGACGTACGGACTTCCTTCCGCGAGCGAACCGAAGTAATTCGTGTACGACATTTCGTTCGATGTGCTTGGATGATTGTTGACTATTTGTGCGCACAAAGTTGCGGGTGAGTGGGACTCTATGTTCTGCATATCGCTGTGAGAAAGGTTGAAGTAATATGGGTACGAGCTTTTGTTGTTTCTTCCGTCGTCATTCCAGCATACGTCTATCTGATAATACTGATCGTTGACTTTTATAAAGCTCCACTCGTGTCCGCCGCCCCAAATTGGTACGGCAGGAATGCCGAGCTGCTGCATATAGTACACGAAGCACTTTGAGTAGCCCGCGCAGACTGTTTTGTACTCAACGGCGCAGCTGTACGCTGTCTGTGGTTTGCCGCCCAGCGCATTGTTGTTGAACGCATCATAGTCGTATTCCGTGGAAAGACAGATATAGTCGTTTATATACTTTATTTTGCTCATGTCGTCGGGGAGTTTGGACGCGTAAAAGATAAGCGGATCGGTCATGGCTTTGAACTTTTCCTGCGCGGCTTCACGCTCCGAGTCGTCAAGCCAGAACGTAAATGAGCCGTTCGTAATGATGTAGTCGCTGTTGTATGACCAGTTGGCTTGTCCTGCCCACCAGAATATCTCCGGGTTGTCGTAGTAAACGGCTGTTACGATGTCTTCGTATTCAAATTTATTAACTCTTGTGGTGAACTGCACTTCGTCATAGCCGTTCATCAGAGCCCTGTATATTTCATCGTAGGCGTTCCGCTGCGTATCTGTAAGAAGTTCTCTGTAGAAAAGAAAGCTGTCCGGAATCGGTTCGCCGAATATGTTAGTTTTTGTGTAACGCTGTACCGGACCGCGCTTTTTGGGCGGCATACGCACGTCCGTTTCGTTCTGTGTGCCTTTTCCACCTGCTTCGACAAGTCCGTTGAGTGCGGTTACGTCTTTTGGTGCTTCAGGTGTGAATGAGGTTTTCATCTGTGCAGAAAGCATAGCTATGCAGACAAATAAAGATAAAGCGGATGTTGTGATTAACTTTTTCATACAGATATATTATAACGCGCAGAAATTACGATTTCAATTTTCCTGGGGCGTTGGACGCAACCATGTGCGGGCGAGGGGGCGGCCGCACCCTATGAATTTAATTCATTTTTTGATACTATCTCCACACTATGTCACAGAACACAAATCAAATTAAAGAAAATAAAATGGGCATTATGCCCGTCGGAAGGCTTCTTGTGCAGATGTCTCTTCCGATGATGATTTCCATGCTCGTCCAGGCTTTGTACAACATTGTGGACAGCATTTTCGTCTCGCGCATTTCAGAGAAGGCTCTTACGGCTGTTTCGCTCGCGTTCCCCATTCAGACGCTTATAATTGCGGTTGCCACAGGAACGGGGGTCGGTATTAACGCGCTTCTTTCAAAGCGGCTCGGCCAGAAAAACTTTGAGGAAGTTAACAAATCCGCGGGAAACGGCATTTTCCTCTTTATTTTGAGCTTCATTGTGTTCATTATCATCGGGATTTTTGTGCCGCGCGTCTATTTCGAGTCGCAGACGGACGACCCGGAGATTGTTAAGTACGGCGTTAAGTATCTGACGGTCATTCTTACAGTGAGCCCCGGCTGCTTCATAGCGATTCTTTTTGAGCGGCTTCTTCAGTCCACAGGTCTTACGGTGCTTTCTATGGTCTCGCAGCTTACAGGCGCGATTATCAACATCATTTTTGACCCTATCCTGATTTTTGCCTGTGGTATGGACATTACAGGTGCCGCCGTTGCGACCGTTCTTGGTCAGATTGTTGCCGCGATAATTTCTGTTGTGCTGAATCTGCGCAAGAACAAGGAGATAAAGTTTGCGCTTCGCTATCTTAAGCCGGAAGGTCAGGTTATAGCCGATATCTACAAGGTCGGCGTTCCGTCCATACTGCTCGCGTCAATCGGCTCCGTTATGACATACGTCATGAACTTGATTCTTGGTACGTTCTCTATGACGGCCGTAACGGTTTTCGGCGTTTATTTTAAGCTGCAGAGCTTTATTTTTATGCCGATTTTCGGTATGAACAACGGTCTTGTTCCGATTATCGCGTATAACTACGGAGCCAAAAGAAGAAAGCGTATTATAGACACGATTATTGTCGGCGTAAAGATTTCGGTAGGCATTATGATTGTGGGACTTTTGGTGTTCGAGTTTTTCCCGAATCAGCTGCTTTCGCTTTTCGACCCGTCAGACGAGCTTTTGGAACTAGGCCGCCCTGCGCTCCGCATAATCGGTATTCATTTCCCGATTGCGGCGGTTTGTATCTGCTTTTTCTCGGTTTTCCAGGCGCTGGGACAGGGCGTGTACAGCATGATTGGCTCGTTCATCCGCCAGCTGATAGTGCTGCTTCCTGCGGCATGGCTGCTTTCTCTTACAGGCTCGCTGACGAATGTGTGGTGGGCGTTCCCCATCGCGGAAATTTCTGCACTGCTCGTCGCGATTTTCTTCCTGCGCCGCGCGTACAGGAAGTACATAAAGCAGCTGCCGGAGTAAGAAGAATGGTCTCATCCTTGCGACCATTATTTCCGAGTTTGTCGCATTCTGCGCCAATCTCTCAGTTTTTGCGCTCATCCATGAGCGCACCTGTACAAATGCATAATACAAACAATAGTGTGGTCGCATTGTAGGGGGAAAAGTCTTTCCCCCAGGCTCAACCGGCAACGCCGTTTTCGCCATCCCCCATTCGCCTAGGGCTGCCGCCCTAAAACCCGCAAAGTTTTCCGCGACTTTTGCGAAGCAAAATGTCGGTAAGCAACCGCCAGGTTGCGTCGGGCTTCAAACGCCAGCCCCGCAACGCCCAGGCTTTACTCAGTTACTGTTTTTACCACTGCGGAGACAGCTACGACGAACCGCTTTTCTTCGTCCGCCGTCAACAAGTCCTTTGCGTACAACGCCTTTTCAAAAAGCGTGCCCGCCGCATCGCAAGACTCACCTAAAGCCGGGTAGCGCTCTGCAATAAGCGATGTGTATTCCGCCGGCGCAAGAGTCTTTTTGTACGCAATGTCGCGTTCCTCGCCCCACTCAATAAGCTTTAGAAACTGCGTCGTAAGACGGTCTATCTCTTTTTTCTTTTCTTTTGACTTTTTCGAGGCCTCAAGAATCGTGCTGATTTTTTCCTTAAAGTCGGCGGCGGCTTTCATGTAACTTTCGCCGCACTTTATCCGTATTCCGAGCAGAGCTTTCAACGCGGATTTCAGTGCATCACGGAGCCGGCGCAAATACGTGACGAACTTTTTGTTTTTCCAAAAGTCTTTCCATTTTGCGGAGAAAAACGGCCCGAAAAAGAAAAACAAAATCAAGCCTGCCATGCCCACCAAGGCTATCCACTTTATAACTTGGAAAAGAAACTCGAAAAACGGGCTTGCTTCGCCACCCATCGATTGGAGCGACATTTCTTCCAGCACCTCTGGGCGCATCTCCGGTGTTGTCGGCACTGTTTGGGCGGCGCCTTCGTTTTTTGTACCTTGTAGCCACGCAAAAAGCCATGCGAAGTACGACAGCTTAAGGAGCGCGGTGTTCGACGCTATAAAAAACGCGATAACGACGCAAATCAGGCAGAAGAAGCACGATACTTTGAGCAGCCTGCGTCGCACCGGAAAAATGGATGAAAGCCCCATTCCCGCGTAGTATGTTTCGTTTTTGAAGATTGACGAAAGTATGCGCGTGAATACGAAAAGGACTGCATGAATCAGCATGAAAATGACGGTTACGGCCGAAAGTTTTGTGTTCGTGAAAAACAAAGCCAGAAAGAACCCGGCTGTGACGAACGAAAATATCCCGAGTTTGAAAATGCTGTCGTCTATCGCTTCTACAAAGTCCGATATGAGCCAGCTTTCTTCGTGCAGCATTGACGCAAGCGGCTGCCCGGAAAGATCGCCGCAGCTTTTGGAAAAATCATCGTGATAAGAGAATGCTTTTTCGAGCTTCATCGTGAAATAGCATTCAAAAAGCGTCGGGACGAGTATCAGAAGCGCCGGAACACCGGGGATAACGAACGTGAACAGTGTGAAAAAAGCAATTTCGTAAAAGACGATGAAGCGCACGTTCGCAAAAATTGTCGTTTTTTCTTTGAGGAAAATCCACGAGACTCCTTGCGTGACGATTCCGGTGAAAAACAGGTATACGCAAAGAATCCACGAATAAAAAGTGAAGTATTCAAAACGGCGGATAAAATCGACGATTAAAAGCGAGAAAGTTGTTGTAACTGTCGTAACGAGAAAAAGAACCAGGACGCGCTCGGCGAGCGATTTTGCGATGAGTTTCCGTGACTTTGGGCTGCTTTCGTTGGGCGCGCCAGTCGCTTCTGAGCCACTTGTCTCTTGTGCGGCATTCGGGTTCGCGCGGGCTTCTAAAACTTCATCGGCATGTGCGCCGGGCATTTCTACAGTAGGGGAGTTCGTCGTCTTTTTCATAGCGTTCGCTCTGCCTCCTGCACCGTGGCCGGCCCGACAATGAAAATGCGCGTCCTGTCCGGCAGCTTGTGCTTAAGCGTCTCCATCGGGTTGTATGTGAGCGAGCCTTTTTCCATTTGGATAAGCGCAAGTACGTCAAGGATGCAGCCTGCCTGGTTGCTCGCAGGAGGCAGGTACGGAAAGTCCGTTGCATAAGCGGCGAATCCGCATTTTTGGCGGAGCATCTCGGCATTCCGCACAATTTGAGCGGCTATTTTTATAGCCTTTTCTCCTTTGTCATAGCGCTGTTCAAGCGGGTAGTCGTCAAGCGCGAGATTAAGAAAAACAAAAACAGGGCAGTCGAACGTATTCTGATACTCGTTCGTAAAAAGGTTTCCGTACTTCGCGCTCGCCCTCCAGTTTATGCGCTTCAGTTCATCGCCGCTTTTGTATTCACGGAGCGAACGGCGCATCGTAACATCCTCGTAGCAAATGTTGTGGATGTTCATGCTTCCTTGCGGAATGCCGGAATCAAGCGTTATGGGGTAGCGTATCTCTGCCGGGTGCATAAGGACTTTGCACTCTGCCTGAAAGCTTATTGTGAACGGAAAAAGCCCCAGCGGGTCAGATGCGGAGACCGTCACAGGGCCTATGCGGTAAATGCCGCGCGAAGTCCCAAAAACAGAGTAGCTAACAGAACGCATTTCGTGCGGACGGAGCGAAAAAAGAAAGCGGTTTTGTCCTCCGGCAAGCGAGAGCGTGCCCTGGTTGTCGTGGACGTAACAGACGAGCGCGGTGAGACGCGAGTTGTTAGTTACGGTATAAGAAAGCGTAAAAGTGTCGCTGCATGCGGCGCGCAAAAACGTTACGGGGCGGTTTACAGCAAGGCTCCGCTTTAGGACGGCGGAATAAAGCCACGACAGCATAATCCCGATGGCAACAGCGAGCGTGACGCACTGGATGATTTTCGCCGGTGCGAATAAAAAGATGAGGAGACATAGAACTGCGATGGCTTTAGGCGAAAGCGTTTTTTTTGTCATCGTGCGCAATCAGCCTTTACACATGCGCTTTGTATGTAGGAATCGGGATTTGTCCGACGAGTTCCGTGATGATTCCGTCGGCTGTGTAGCCGCGCAAAATGGATTCTGGCTTTAAAATGAGGCGTTTTCTGAACGCAGGAAGCGCAAGTAGCTTAACATCTTCCGGTGTGACGAAGTTCCTTCCCTTTATGGCGGCAAGAGCCTGCGCCGCTTTGTACAGCGCGATTGAGCCGCGCGGCGAAATACCGGCAAGTATGCGCTCGTCTTTCCGGGTCGCTGTGGAAAGCGAAATCAAGTACGAAAGAACCGCTTCGTCAACGTGAATGACAGACACTTCTTCCATGCAGACAAGAATCTCTTCTTTTGTTGTTACGGCTTTTACGTTTTCCACCGGATGAACCATGCCCCGCTGCGCCGTGATTATGCGAACTTCATCCGCTTCGTCCGGATAACCGATCGACAAAGCGAGCATGAAGCGGTCTTTCTGGGCTTCAGGCAGCGGGAAGGTGCCTTCCGACTCTACCGGGTTTTCTGTAGCAATTACAAAAAACGGCGACTCCAGCTTGTGTACTGCGCCATCCGCGCTTACTTGTCTTTCCGCCATCGCCTCCAAAAGTGCCGATTGCGTTCGCGGTGTGGCTCTGTTAAGCTCGTCAACGAGCAACACGGAAGTCATAACAGGCCCCGGTCTGAACTGGAATTCCCCAACGGAAGGGAGCCACACGGAGCTACCTGTTATGTCAGACGGCATTAAGTCCGGCGTGCACTGAATGCGCGAGAACGGCAGTCCGACGCTTGCCGCAAGGGCCTTTGCAAGAACGGTTTTTCCGGTGCCTGGAACATCTTCCAAAAGCACATGACCGCCCGCAAAAAGCGCGGCGAGCAGCATATCTGTAATTTCGGGCTTTCCCCGGAACACTTCTGAAACTGAATTATGGATTTTTGTCGCTATTTCTTTGATATTTGCCATGCGGAAAGTATAACATCGCATATAATCCGCGACAAGCACTAGGAAGGTTTCTTTTTCCCGTCTGCTAATAAATTGACGAACCTAAGGGATGGCGGTATACTTTTTGTATCTTTGCAGGCGATATTGCCTTGCTTTAATGGAGAACTTATGGACGGAAAAGAATTACTTGACCAGGCGATACGCCGTGTACCCGATTTCCCGACACCGGGTATACTTTTTTATGATATTACGGGCGTGCTCGTAAAGCCGGAAGCTTTTAAGTACTGCCTTGATGAGATGGCAAGGCTTTATGAAAAAGCTGATATAAACGCTGTAGCCGGCGTAGAGTCACGCGGATTCGTTTTCGCAGCTCCTCTTGCAGAGCGTCTTGGCGTTCCGCTTATCCTTATCCGCAAGAAAGGCAAGCTTCCGGGCAACACATACGGATGCAAGTACGCTCTTGAGTACGGAACGGCCGAAATAGAGGTTCACAAGGCTGACATAAAGGCCGGAGAGAAGATTCTCGTTATTGATGACTTAATCGCTACAGGCGGAACGCTTAAAGCTGCTCGGAACGTAATTGAGCAGGGTGGTGCTACCGTCGCCGAATTCTTCGGCATTGTCGGCTTGCCTGAGCTTAACTACAAGAAGGTGCTGGAGCCGACTCCTGTAACGACTCTTATCGATTTTGCCGGCGCATGATAAATGCGGACGCGTAAAGCCGCATGAGCCGCATCCCGCGCAGGCAAGTATTTTCGCGAGTGTGGCGCGTATGGTTCGCATAGACGCGACGTGCACTTCCGCTCTTAGGGCATAAAAAAACTGGCTGTCACAAAAAGTGATGCCAGTTTTTTTTGTTTCCTAAAGCCGAGTGGAACGGTTTTAGTCGTTAAAAAGAACGTAAAGTTCGCTGTAGAAAGGCTTTACAGTCGCCAAGTCATCAGCATTTGTTTCCGCTCTCATTTCTGCCATTGGATCCATTCCCATTGATTTAAGAATCTGGGCTGTTTCTGGGTCTGCCTCAACTTCTGCGTCGAACATAAGAACTGACTGGCATCTTACGATCATGGCAACTTTCATCGCTCTGTTCGGTCCGGAAATACCGTATCTGTCAAGCTCAGCCTCGTATTCATCGTAGCTCATGCTTGACTCTTCGTTCATTATAGCGAAAATCGCGTCATAATTATCTATGAAGTTTCTTACGTCGCTGCGCGTAAGGTTCGTTGATTTTGCGTTTCCTGCCGCAGAATTGCCGGCTCCCTGAACCGCATTCTTTGCTGCGGATGAGCCACTGCTGTTCTTTTTCGCGTTGCTTGATGATGTTTCAGCATCAACTGTGTTTTTTACGATTGTTTCTGCGCGAAGCGACGCAGAAGAACGTGTAGGCTGGCTGACCGGCTCGCTTGAAACACAACCTGCAAGGAATACTGCTAATACCAGCAGAACGAATGCTGAAAACAGAATGTTTCTTTTCATATAAAACCTCTCTTTTGTGTTTTTGGACTTTAAACACCTTTTTATTCTAGCACCACCATGGCCATTCGTCCAGTTGTTTTTACGGCGCATGAGTTGCGGGACACAGCGCATGAGTTGCGCACCCACGCCGAGCAACTTTTTTTCTTTTAGCTATTGAACGATGATGAATTACCATATATCATAGATATACATGGATTTTAAGACTTTCGTTGACAACTTTAAGACGATGACATGTGTCATTTCTGTGGAAAAGTTTCCTGATGGCTCTTACGGCAATATCCGTATAGTTGCGGGCAACAAGGCTTACATAGACTCTATCGAGAACATGCCCGACGGTCCGCAGATGCTCACTAAAAAATTCGTTCCGAACAGCGACTATCAGAAATATCTTCCTAAAGATTTGAATTTCGAGGATTTTTGCTACCGGTGCGCTATTTTAAAAGAGCCGCTCCATACTTACGTCCACCCGGACAGATTCGACTTTTGGTTCAACATCATAATGATGCCGCTTGAATCTGATAAAGAAAATATTGGCTACTGCACATACTCGATGGAATTCTCCAAAGAAGTTGAGTCTTCAAAAATGGCGAATTTCTCGCAGGAAGTGGCTGTCGATGTCCTTAATACGTGCATAAAGTTGCGCGAATCAACTGATTTTAAGGCAACGGTGTCGCAAATCCTGAAAGATATCCGTGAAATATGTAATGCTAACTACTGTCTGCTCCTTCTTATGGATTTCAGCGATAGGACTTGTTCAATTCTGACAGAGGAAGTTGAGCTTCATCCTGGAAAAGTTTCGTCCTTGCCTTGGTTCAACAACGATTTTTTCGACCTTGCCGAAACATGGATTGATACGATTGCTGGAAGCAACTGCCTTATCGTAAAAAATAAGAGTGATATGGAGTTTGTCCGCGAAAGAAACCCAGTTTGGTATGAATCGCTAAAAGAAGCCGGAATAGAAAAAATCGCGCTTTTCCCGCTTAAAAGAGGAAATGACCTGCTCGGATATATCTGGGTTACCGAATTTGATGTGGCGGATTCTGTGCGCATAAAATCGACATTGGAGCTTACAACATACTTTTTGGCTTCGGAAATCCATAACCATCAGCTTTTCGAGCGGCTCAGGCTTATGAGCACTATGGATATGCTGACCGGGGTTTATAACAGAAACGAGATGAATAATCGTGTCGACAAGCTTGTGGCCGATGACGATGATTCAAAAACTTCGTTGGGCATTCTTTTTGCGGATTTGAACGGGTTAAAGCAAGTTAACGACACAGAAGGTCACGAAGCCGGAGATACGCTGCTTAAAAATGCCGCCGCTATGCTTAAAACCGTTTTTGAAGGCGGTGAAATTTTCCGTGCCGGCGGCGATGAATTTTTGATTATGCTCCACGATACTACTGAAAAAACGGTCGATAAGCTTGTTGAGAAGCTAAAAAAAGAGGCGAAGGCTTCCGGAACAGTCAGCTTTGCAATAGGCGCGTGTTTCGAGGAAGACAGCCGGAACGTCAGACACGCCATGAAGATGGCCGATGAGCGCATGTACGAAGATAAGCTCCGTTATTACGATGGCAGCCCGGAAAGAGTCCGCAGATAGCTTTTATGAGCGTAGTTTTTGCACAGGCCGGGAAAGACGATATCGATGAGCTTATAAGACTGCGGCTCGCCTATATGAATGACGATTTTGGCAGCGTTTCCGAACACGAAAAAAGCTGCATGGAAACACAGCTGAAAGACTACTTCGCGCGGAAGCTTGGAACGGAGCTTATCGCGTTTGTCGCGCGTGATAACGAAAAACTTGTCGCAGTCGCTTATCTGCTTGTTGTGGAGATGCCTGCAAACTCTGGTTTGCTCAGCGGACTTTACGGCGTTGTGATGAACGTGTTCACCGAGCCGGAATACCGTGGACAAGGCATTTGCACGAAACTGCTGAAAGACCTAATTGAATACGGAAAATCGCGCGGCTTGGGACGCATTGACCTAAGCGCGACAGAAGACGGCTACCCTATTTACAAAAAACTAGGCTTCACCGAAAAAAACACAAAATACAAAGATATGAGATTGACTTTGTAATTGAAGCAAGTCCGTCTTTTTTGCGATTGCAGCTAAGACGGACATTGCTTTTCAATCTTTACAATTTTTTACGCTTTGGAAGCTTCCAGCAGTTTCATCTTCAATTCGTGCTCAATCTGAGAAAGCTCCTGCTCAGCATTGTGGCGTTTTTCCTTGCCCTCAGACTGGATTCTGAGCACTTCGTCCATCGTACTGATAAGCTGCTCGTTCGTGTGCTTTATTGTCTCAATATCGATAATTCCACGCTCAGACTCTTTGACAGCTTCTATAGTCGCGACTTTAAGCGCATCTGCATTCTTCTTAAGAAGCTCGTTCGTCATATCAGAAACTTCACGCTGAGCCCTTGCTGCCTGATTCGAATGCTCTACCCCAATGGCGATAACCATCTGGTTTTTCCAAAGAGGAATTGTATTTACGATTGTTGACTGGATTTTCTCAGCCATTATTGTATCGGAGCTTTGAACCATTCTGATCTGCGGGCCGCTTTGAAGCGCTATTGTCCTTGTAAGCTCCAAATCATAGATTTTCTTTTCAAAACGGTCGCACATGCCAGCCAAATCCTTAGCTGCCTGAACATCTTCTGCCAACCCGGAATCTTTTGCCTTGTTCTGAAGAGCTACAAGCTCTGTGTTTCTTGTTTCCTCAAGCTTTTTCTTTCCTGCCAAAATGTACATAGTAAGCTCTTTGAAATACGCAAGGTTCGCCTGGTACATCTGGTCGAGCATCGCAACGTCTTTAAGCAGAGTAGTCTCATGCCGCTCAAGCTCAGTGGTGATTACGTTCACGTTGGTTTCCACTTTTGCGTACTTGGATTTCATAGCGACAAGCTTATTCGAAGCTTTACGGAACAAAGCTTTAAAGCCTTTTTCTTTTTCCTCTACATCAAAATTCTTAAGCTCGACGATAAGATTCGTAATCATCTCGCCGACTTGCCCCATATCTTTTGTGCGAACAGCATCAAGAGCCTTTTCAGAAAAGCTGGAAAGCTTTCTTTGCGTTCCTGCTCCATAATTCAAAATAGCTGTAGAATTCGATAAATCTATCTGCTTTGTAAATGCCTCAACCTGAGCCGCTTCTTCCTCTGTAAGCACGATTTCATCCTTCATTTCCTCTTGCTTTATGACAGGAAGCTTTTCTTCTGCCGGTTCTGCAGATGCATCAAAAACCAAGGTTGGTGTTTCAGTTTTAAACTCCATATTCATCTCCTCTATTTACTGTTTATAAAAGTGCATCCTGTTTCATCATCGTTTTCAATACTGAAATATCAGATGAAATATCCCAGGATGTACTTTCAAAAAGCTGATTCAAAAGCTTTACGAACGCATCATTTATAACATCCGTAGCTTCTTCAATTTCTTTTTGAGACTTCACGATATTCTCGACATTATGAGTCTCTTTTCTTAAATCTACATAGCTCTGCAAAAGCTTTTCCGTGGTGGGAAGATAATACGACATGAGTTTTCGCAAATCTCTAGCAATTTCCGGAGCTTCTTTCAGTTTCTTGAAAATTGAAAGAACTGTCGCTTCCAGTGTATAAAGCTTGTCCGACATAGTTTCTGTATCTGGAATCAAATCGTTATAATATCGTATTTTATTCAGATAATCGTTTCCGTCTCTAAGAATACTCTTTACATCATCCGGCAGATTCTCGTCAATCGTGAAATACTGAACTTTTGAAGGTTTTTCAGCCGAATTTGAGCTTACGCTTTGTTTTTCCTGTTTTGGTGAGAAACTTTCAGTTTGATTTGAACTATGCATTTTACTTTTTATGTATTCTTTATAAATCTCATCCGTAAGCATAAGCGTTGTCTCTTCCTTATCCATTGTGGCATAAGGCAGATACTCAAACTCTTTCATCTGCTTTATTTGACCGACGACGTTTTGGGTAGATAATCCGGTTTTATCAGCAAGCTCCTCCATTGTAATATACGATCTGTTCCCAATTATTTTGCCGAAATTGAAATAGTTTTTTATAAGTTTGCGATTTTTTCTACCGGCTATAATTAAGCGTATTCCTAAAAATAAGAATATAGCTCTCCAAATAAAAACGCCAATTCCGTCTCCTATTCCTGAAATACCTAGCATAGAGCCTCCAGAAATAAGATCAATTAAATCAACCACTGAAAAAAAAGTGATAATCGAGCCAATGACAATTTTTCCTTTGCCCTTATTCTTTTTTATTTTGACGGAAAAAAACGGAGTTCTATTATTTTTTCGCCAAGAGAAAACACCTTTCTGCACCGATTCAAGAACACCACCAGCAGCCTCGCTGATTGAATTCCTTACGTCCCTGCTGAGATTCGAAAAATTCCTTGTTTCGGCGGCTCTGTTTATGCTATTTAATATTTGTTCACCATATTTATAAACGTCTTTATTGCTCATAACTTACAATATAATGTAAAAAATCAGATTATACTATCTTTTTATGATGCGAACGCTCAAAAAATGCGCAGTTTATTTCTGGCTCTTGTAATACTGTTTCTCGCTCATAATCCCAACAGGATAAATAGCGTTTATGCACGTATCGTTGTAAGCTGTTCCATCGTACACCGAAAGAACTTTTATCGTTATTTCCGTACAGCCGATGTTCAAAAGCGGAATGAACTCTGGCATCGCAGTATCATTCAGAATGATTTTGTGCCTTAATCCATGAGATTGCGGATAAATAATCTCAATTTCCTTTACACGGTTGTTTTTAAGGTACAAATCATTCCTTGACGCACTATAAAATCCGTTGCAAAAATAAAGCCCGCCCAAAGGTCTTTCCGAAGATATTTTGATGGTCTCATCGCGTATATCTTTTGACGGAGCCCACGGAATGTTCGAAAACTCTTTCATGT
>JAEEGK010014280.1_pt1 | contig 17763 bp, 16 predicted proteins | sample 8958771 | NCBI WGS metagenome assembly JAEEGK01 (sample SAMN16246547, study PRJNA631951) | gut metagenome | biome: gut microbiome; feature: rumen; material: SC-attached | host: Bos | place: Iran: Karaj | collected 2018-10
ATGATAATATCAAAGCAAGATGACTTGTTGCTATCCGGTGTCGCTGTGAACATTTTGGCAAACGTTTCGTCGGCTTTGGCGCCAAAGCACGCTCTGCCTTTGTCGGTGAGCTTCATTTTCTTTGTTGTAGAGTCAAGTGTAGATTCGACCATTCCCGTAGTTATGTTTGTGCATGGCATTTCTTTGGTACTGTAAACAATTGAATATATATCATAACCGCAATATCCCCTTACATCTGGACGATTCACGAACCAGCCCTGGTTTGAACTGGGGAGTTTTTGTGATTCTTCGGCATCGGCAACGAAATAAAGCGCTTTGTTATAGCCCGGTTCAGTCGAATAAAGCTCAAACATGGCGTCTAAAATAATGGGCTCGGCAGCGCCTTCTTCCCAGACACCGTTAAATCCAATTGCATCTTCCAATGTCGGGTCATCGTCTCTGTAGATTACTACGCTTGACGGTAGTGGCTCGTCAACATAGCGCCTGTAATACCATCCGCAATTCAAGGTGTCTATTTCAAGTTTACGGGATTTCCCGTCTTCGTTTATCATCGGAGTGGAACTTTTCCACGTTGTGTTATTGGGTAAGAAGATGTAGAATTCATGGACGGTTTCCGCCCATGCAAATGATATGCCTAATGCAACGATAGCTGCGATGATGACTTTGAAAGTCTTCATTTATCCATCCTCCACTTCTCATCTTTGTAATATATATATAAAAGTTAATAAAGGATAAAATAAATGTTAGAAGTGAAAAACTGACCCCGGAACAGGTTACTTTTTCATTTTTGCGGCTCGCATCGCTTCGATTTCTTTTCGAATATTTTCGCCGTCTTCCAAATGTTTGGGTGATAATTTGTTCTTATGCTTGCGGTCAATGATTTTCCACAGTTCCTTGAGGTGCCAGCGTGCACGCTTGTCTTCAAGTACGTAGTCTTCGCGGAATCCTTCTGCAAGGCCCTGCACGATCAGTTCCATGGCGTCGTCATAACGTTTTTGGTCGTAGCGTAGGTCGGCAAGGAAGTAGTAGTTGTAAATGTCCTTGCGGTTCTTTTCGAGCGCCATGGTCAGATATTTGTCGGCAAGTTTTTCGTCTGGCCACGGGAGAATCAACGGCACGTACGGCAATACGAAATGCGCACGTCCGAGAATCTGCCAGTCTTCTGCTTTGGTGGCGACATCGCGGACTTTCCCGGCGATGCCTTCCTTGAGCGATGTGAATACGTTCCTTTCGGAACCCCACATCGAAAGCGTTGATGCATAAACGTGGGCGATTTCCCTGTTGTCGGGGAACTTCTCGTAGGCGCTTGCGCTTGCGTCCAACAGCGAATCGAGATGGAGTTGGCGTTTCTTTTCGTCGAACTGCACGAACCTGAAGCAAAAGTACAGCGTCTTGACGTAGCCTTCGGTTGCGGCTTCGAGGACGGTGGAATCCTCCATCGCCTTGCGGTAGTTTTCCTTCATGATGGCAGCGTTCTTGGCATCGGCCTTGTCGCCGTTTGCGCGCAACGCCCTTGCCGCGTAACAGGAATCCGCCAGCTGCAAATACTCATTTGCACCCGTGAAGCTAATCGCGAGCAGCAACGTAAGCGAAAATGCGAAAAGAATGTTGGGCGTAATCTTCATGAATACGTTTAAACTTTCCAGTTCTGGAGGAGTTTGTTCACCATGGCAATGCGGGTCTTTTCTTCGTCGGTGCCGTGGAACGTTTTGAACAAAAGATTACGGTATTCCATCAAGGCTGTGCGGATTATGACTTTTTCTTCTTTTTTGAGCATAGTGATAAATTAGTTTAAAGATTACTTGCTGCGTTTGCCCTTGCCGGAGAAATAGTCCTGCTGGCGGGTGGCGCCGAGTACGGCGTGCCAGAGTGTTCCGTTGGGGTTAATCTTCTTGCGCTCGTTGACGGCGTATTCTATTGGCACGTGCGAGAACGCTCCGTTCATGCTGCCGACAACCATGTCTGTTTTTCCGGCCATGCCGGCGTGTACGGCGCTTTCGGCGAGCTGGAAGCAGAAAATGGCGTCGGTGCCCTTGGCAGGGATGCTCCTCACCATGTAGCTCGGGTCAAAATACTTGATGTTGATTTCTCTGCCGACCTTGTCGAAATGTTCCTTGATTTTGCTCGTGAGGAATTCGCCGATGTCGTTTTTCAGAATGTTCCCGCTTGCGTCGCGGCGTTCTTCCTGGTCCTTGAAGAGTTCCTGTCCGGCACCTTCGGCAACGGCAATCACAGCGTGCGTCTTGCCACTGGCGTAGCGGCTTTCGAGAGCCTTGAAGAGCCCGCCTTCGCCTTCGAGTTCAAACGGAACTTCCGGCACCAAGCAGAAGTTCACGACGGTCGTCGCAAGCGATGCATACGCGGCGATAAATCCGGAATCGCGGCCCATGAGCTTTACGAGTCCGAGCCCGTTGTAGGCGCCGTTCGCTTCGATGTGCGCACTCGTGATGACGTCTGTCGCGCTGAGAACTGCTGTTTCGAAACCGAACGTGCGGTCGATGAGGTTCAAATCGTTGTCGATGGTTTTCGGGATGCCGATGATGGAGATGGGCTGTTTCCTCTTCTTGACTTCTTCGGCGATGGCATGGGCACCGCGGAGCGTACCGTCACCGCCGATGCAGAACAGCACGTTGATGTTGAGGCGCATGAGCGTATCGACCATGACCGAGGGGTCCTGCAATCCGCGGGAACTGCCGAGGATGGTTCCGCCGTCTTCTTGGATGGCATCGACGACATCCGGGTCCAGCACGATGGGGGAATATCCGTAGTTCGGGTTCAGACCGCGGTAGCCGTAGGGGATGCCGAAGATGTTCTTGACACCGTAGTCAAACCAGAGCACTTGTACGAGGCCTTTGATGACGTTGTTGAGGCCGGGGCAGAGTCCGCCGCAAGTCACGATGCCTGCGCGTGTCCATGCTGGGTCGTGGAAAATCGTTTCGCGTGGGCCGGCCGATTCGAGGGAGGGAACTGGGATGCCTTTCGCAATATATTCAGAAATGAGGTTGATGTCGGTCGTAAGGCTTATCTTGTCGTTTTCGGAAACGAACGGTACTCCGTTCATCGGGGACTTTAAAGTGCCCTTGCCGACAGTTTCGATGGAAAGATCATAATCCAATGGATTCTTGATGATATCGTCTTGAGTCATGCCACGCCTCTTTGAATATTAAAGTTCCGCACTATGGAGGGAACTTCCAAAAAATACATAATGAAAACTTAAATGGACAGACTTGGGAAGTGGATTTTCGTGCGCAGACCGGGGTTTGCGTTTTCCAATTCTATTCTCATGTTACATAAAGTGCACAATTTCTTTACCATCGAAAGCCCGATGCCTGTGCCGCTTGTCTGCCTTGTCATTTCGTTTTCGACTCTGTAGAATTCCTGGAAGACCTTCTTCATTTCGGAGGGCGGGATGCCCGGGCCGTAGTCGCGGACGGCGAGGTACATGTCTGTTTCCTTGATGCGCAGTTCCACGTTAATCATCTTGTAGTCCGCATTCTTGGAGAACTTGAGCGAGTTATCGACGAGGTTCATCAGAATCTGCATGATGGCGTCGCGGTCTATCATGAGGCTGATGTTGTCGGCGTCGGTGTCCGAAGAGACGGTCAGTTCGAAGCCCTGCTTTTCGACGTTCTTGCTGTAGGTCGAGACGAAGTCGTCCAAAACGCGCTTGGGCTTTTCCATGCGGAGCTGCACATTCCAGCGGTTGCCATCGAGTTTCGAGAGGTTGAGCACGTTCTGGATAAGTCTGGAAAGACGGTCGGCTTCGCTTGCAATTTGTCCGTAATACTTCTGTTTCTTTTCTTCGTTCACGACCCAGGAGTTCTGCAACAGTTCCGCATACATCTTGATGGCGGTGAGCGGCGTCTTGAGTTCGTGCGTGATGGCAGATACGAAATCCTGGCGCTTGGTGGCGAGCTTCATGCGGCTTTGCGTCACGTGGTAGATGGAAATGAGGCCAATCGCGATGACCGTGAGCATCAAAAGACCGATGAACAGGACAAATTCACCGCCTGGCGCTTTTTGCGTGGTGTACATCTTGAACGTGATGTCCGAAAGAGGCGCCTGTAGCGGTTCCGAGAGGAGTTCCGTCGTGATGTTGTTGCGTTCGCCGAATGCGACAAACGTTTTCTTCTTGTGGATAAACGCAAGGACGAGGGGATCTTGCTGGGTGCCCTTCGTGACGCCTTTATACTTTTCGATTTCGTTCTTCACAAGGTTTGTGAGGTAGGCGCGGGCGTCAACGACAAAGCCTTGGATGAATACGTCTGCACCGCGTCTTACGGTGCGGTGGAAAATGATGTAGTTCGAATCGACAATCGCTTGGAAGAAGTCGATTTCCGCTTCCATGGAGTGCGTCGATTCCGAATTGATTAAACGGACGAGGAGACCGGTTGTGTCGAGCTTCGTGGATTCGACTCCGAATGCGAAGTCGCCGGTCTTGGTAATTTGTTCGACACGCGGCTTGGTTGTTTTCTTTTTCTTGTGCGTACCGAAAATATCGAGATCTTGTTTGTAAATCTGGTCGATTAGCTTGCTGTCGTTCCTGTGCGTGGAATCCAAAAGTTTTTCAGAACTGCTCGATGTGGACATCATCGCACTTGGCGAAGAAATGGCCGAGAATCCCGACGAGTTGAGAATCTGGCTTATCTTGTTACGAATCGCGAGGCGCTTGTCCCTATCGACCATGGGAATGCTTTCGAGAACTCCATCGGGGAGAACCGGCGTGCTCAAGTTGCCTGCAGGGTCCAGCTGGAAATGCCCGACAAGCCCGACGTAATGGCTGCGGAGCGGGAATTCCGCCAGTTCGGACATGGTGATTTCTTCGCCGCCGAACACAGGGACCGAACGGATAAAACGGTAGTCGGCGTACGAACGCCTGTCTTCGATGGCCAAGTCCGCCGTGATGTTCTTGTTCAAATTCTGGAGCACAGAGAACGCGTGTTCCTTGTAGCCAAAGAGCGACGACGCTTGCAACTGCGCGTAGGAATGGCTTAAAAGCACTATTACGGGAATCGCAATAACGATAAAAATCGCCACAAAAATGAGACGATCTTTAGAAGCAACGATCAGGCTCCGTAGAGCCCTGATCTTGCGTGAAAGATATGTAGATAGTTTATTTATACGGTCTTCTCGCATTCTGGAGCTGAACGCATCTGGTAACCTTCACCGCGGAAAGTGACGAGGAGCTTCGGATGTGCCGGATCGTCCTCGATTTTCTTGCGGAGCTTGGTGATGTGGATATCGACCGTACGCGTATCGACGGATTCCGCGTTTTCGTAACCCCAGACCTTGCGGAGGAGTTCGGAACGCGGAATAGCATGGTCGCGGTTGTTCCACAGATATTCAAGGATTTCGATTTCCTTGCGGGTGAATGCCAGTTCTTCCGTGCCGCGGACGCCCGTGTATTCGCGGAAGTTCACGCGGAGGTTCCCTGCTACAAGCTTGCCTTCGTTTTCCATCGTCTGGCGGCTGCGGCGGAGCACGGCTTCGATTCGTGCGAGGAGCATCGGAACGGAGAACGGCTTTGGGATGTAGTCGTCGGCGCCGAACTTGAGCCCGTTGATGATATCGTCATCGGAGTTCTTTGCAGAAAGGATGATGATGGGGAGGCTCTTGTCCTTTTCGCGAATCTTGTCGCAAACGGTAAAGCCGTCCATGCCCGGAAGCATCAAGTCCAGGAGTACGAGACCGTACTGTCCGGAAAGCGCTTCGGCAAGTCCGCTTTCGCCGTCGACAACGTGCTTCACACGGTAACCGTTGAGTTCGCAGAGATCTACGAGCCCTTCGGCAATGGCAATTTCATCTTCAATGATGAGGATGTTCGTGCTGCTTGTATTTTGTGTCATTCTTGAATACCTACTCTCTTCTAACCAAATATGTATTTACGGGATTAAAGGGCAAAACCGCCACCGAGTTCGAATGCGAAGTGACCGGCGTCGATATCGTTGTCGTAGTCACCGCCGAAGTAGCACTTCACGTTTGCGTAAGCGGCAATCGGGATAATCGGGAGCTTGAAGCGGACACCGGCGAGCAAGTGGAAGCCGATGCTCTTGTTGAGGCCTTCGTCCTTGGCCACGTCAACGACTTCGCTAGCGAGACGCTTGGCAAGTTCGTTTGCATTTGCTGGCATCGGTTCGTTGTTGCTTTTCGCTTTTTCTTCAATGTTCTTATAGACGTTGGTGACAAACTGGTTGTTCAGGACGAACGTGTTGAGGTGCATCGTGAGACCGCCACCGACATACGGACGAATCGGGAAAAGCGGAAGGGAGAACGGCTTGGTAACGGAGATATCGCCGTTCATGGCGATGTACTTCGGGGTTGCCTTGCCGAACGGGACACCGGAAAGTTCAATATGCAGCGGGATTTCTTCGTCGCCATTCCAGAGGGAGGCGTTGTACGAGGCGAACTGGATGTTGAACGTCGCTTCGATATCGATGAACGGAAGAATGTCAATCCATGCTTTGAAACCGAAGCCTTGGATGAAATCGAAGTCGCCATGGCTCATGCTGAGCTGGTCGTTCGTGCCTTCGATGGGGGCCTTATCGGCTTTCTTGAGGGTTGTACCGACATTTGGGGTGTAATGGAAGCCGATACCTGCAATGGCAAAGGCCTGAGTGGCAAGCAATGCTGCCGCAGTGAAGATGACTTTAAATTTCATACTTTAGCTCCTAGGATGTTTGCACTTGAAACTAATTAAATATTTGGCAAAAAGGTATTTACAATCGAGAAAAAAACGCATTTTCGCCTATTTGTGACGGTGCTTACTTGACTGCTTGCACGAAGATGAACTTCTTTTCTCCTTTTTTCACGTTTACTTTGCCGTAATTGAATACCTTGACCTTGCCTCCGTTTTCGCTTTCCGCGGCGACGGTGACTTCGTGCGAACCCGGTTCGACCGGGATTCTTGTCATCTGGAAGGAGTTCGGCAAGAAGAGCGCGATACGGAGGTCCGCCTTTTCCATCTGCATCTGTGCGACATCGGTACCAATGCTTGTGAATAGGTTCAGCAAGGAGTTGTCCGACTTCATGGCCTTCTTTGCGGCCTGCGCTGCAATCGTGCGGAGTACAACGCGGATGGCTGTGCGGGTCATCGTCGCTGTGAAGTCGTCCTTGAGGTTCATTTCGAGTTCCTTGTCGAGCGCCATCACTTTCTCCGGGCGTATTCCGGACTTGCCATCGACGGACACGTTGAAATGGTGGACCTTGCTGTTGAACGAATACGCTTCGGGGAGCGCGAAACTGATGTGGAAGGTTTCGCCATTGCTTGCACCTGCGACTGGCATGGCATCTACTGTGGTGGTTTGCATCTGACCGGTCTTCCCGTCCTTGTACGAGAGGCTCAGCAAGCCGCCATTGACGTATGTGCCCGAAAGCCTGAGTTCGTTGAGGATGGGGCCGTGGCCTGCGTAGCCCAAGACGATGATTTCTTGCCCTTGGTCGAATACCGCTTGCGCTTTTGGGGTTTCCATGGCGTTGTTGAGTCCGAGCGCGTTGATGTCGTCTTCGCGTTCAGTGCGTCTCAAGCTTTCGACGATGAACTGGCGGACTTCTTTCGGGAGGTTCAGGATGTTTTCCTGATATGCCTTGACCGTCTTGTAGTAGGCGATGGCGGCGTCGTCCGGTTGGCCTGCCATTTCATAGACGATTGCGATGAGGTAGCGTAAAAAGCCGTTGTCGTTTGTCTTGTCCTTGTCCTTCTGGTAGAGGGCGGCCATGGCTTTTTGTGCGCGGTTCACTTCGATCATGGCGCCGTCGATGTCTTTCTGCGCAAGGTAGTTCAAGATTTGCAATTCGTGGAGTACGAGTACTTCGAACGGGCGGGCTCTGTACGGGCGGATGTTGTCGTTGGTGATGATAGCTGCGGCTTCGTTTGTAACGGAACGCGTGTAGAGGTCTTCGTAAATTTTGTCTGCTTTGTCGAAGTTCTTGGCGCTCTCCTTGTAATCCCCGTTGTAGTGGTAGAGCACGCCTAGATCAAAATAATAGAGGAATTCTGATTTTTCGCCGTAAAGGTCTTTCTGCTGCTTCTTGACTTGGGCGATAGTTTCTTCGCAACCTTTGTTTTCAAAGGTCGGGGCGAGAGCTTCGTACCGAGTAATGGACTTATTTGCACAAGCCGTAAAAAGAATCGATGCAACAAAAAGTAAAAATAGGCGTTTCATAATGGTAAATCTACATAAAAAATGCTCGCGAAATGGCGAGCCAAATGTATTGTTTGCTATGGGGTGTGGGCTCGGGTCTTACGACCCTCTGAGCTATGGGCGTTGTACTATAGAATGATTGATAAAATTTTTGCTCATAGCTCAAAGCGAAGCGACCTCAGAGTGCGAAGCACGACCTCATAGCTCACGAATTAGAACTTCACGCTGCTCTGGGACATGTGCTTCTTGATCTTCTTGTCGCCAAGCCAGACTTTGCGATGGCTCTGGATGTCGGTGAGTTCCATGTCGATCTGGTAGAACACCACCTGTTCGCCGCCTTCCTGGTCAACAACGGAGTTGATGGCTCCAGTGAGCATGAGGTCTGCGCCGATTTCCATGCCGGCGTCCTTGAGCGTTTCGTCGGTGACATTGCCTTGCTGGTCGGCAAGTTCGTTGCGGAGGTCTTCGCGTTCGTTGGAGTTCGCGACGAATTCAGCCTTGCCGGAATTGATGAGGGCGCGTTCGATATCCTTGATGAACGTTTCGACGCGGATGTGTTCGTGGCTCTTGTTGCGGACCTTGCCAATCACGATGGTCGGGACGCTTCCCTTCTGTGCGGTGAACTGTTCGTACCACGGGCGGCCAAGGCAGTCGTTAATCATTTCTTCGGCGACGAGGCGGGAATCGGTGTCGTTCCAGCTGCCGGAAAGGTCCGTGACAGTGTCAGCTTCGAGGCGGGTGACTTTTTTGCCACCACTGGAGCAAGCGGAAAGAAGAGCAACGCTTGCACAAAGAGCGAGAATCCAAATTTTAGACATTGTGTACTCCTGATTGGAATGATTTGTTATAAACATACAAAAAAAAACTCCTCGAAAGAGGAGTTCTTTGAAAAAAGTGTTTTCCGCTATACGAATTAACGTTTTTTCTTCTTGATCTTCATGCCCTTGACCTTGGCACCGTTTGTGGCGTCGAGGTGGACGTCGGTGGTCTCTTCGCCCTTGACGTTCACAAGAGCTTCGGCACTCCTGCGGTTGCTGCACTGGGCGCTGATGACGTGGTCGCCGGCATCGAGGTTGTGGATGACGAGTTCGGCACCGTCGGTCTTGTCGGACTGTTCGCCGTCAACGAAGATGAGGCACTTAGACGGAGTCGTCGTGACCTTGACGTGACCCTTCGGAATCTTGGTGCTGAAGTCGAAGTTGTTACGGGAGTCGGTACCCGGCCAAATGTTCACGCGTTTGTTGACAAGTTCGAAGCCCTGGTCGATGACGACGAGCGTCTGACGGCCGGACTTGACCTGATGGTCCTTAATCGGGCTTTTGCCGAGAGGTTCACCGCCGAGGAACACGTCGCTGTTAGGCGGTTCGGTAATGATGTTGATGGTTGCGGCTTTGCCACGCGGAGGTGGATCTTCTTCGTCAGCGACAACCGATGAGAAGAGGAAAGCCATCATCAAGGCGAAAATATAAAGCTTTTTCATGGGATGTACTCCTTTTTTTCGTGTACATGAGTTAGTTCACATTAAGAATTTAATTCTTTTTTTACATGACAAATGTTAAAGTGCCGTAAAAAGTGCGTAAATATTCGGTCTATAATTGGTTTTTATTAACTAATTTTGAGTATATGAAAGCGCTTTATCAAAAAATTCGCAGCTTACAGGGAAAAAACTACGGCTTTTACAAGTCCCTTGCAGATAAAACGTGGGATTTTGGAGACTTTGTGCTGGAATTCTTGCACGTGCAGGGCGACCCGTATGCGCCTGCGTCCCGTGTGATGATAAAGTCTAGCTTGCAGATGCTGGGATTCCCGGGCGAATGGGGTGGCAGTTTCGAGCGTCGTCTGGCGTTGAGCGACTACCTTTATCGCAGGCTCTCGGCGGTTGTGCGTGAAAAATTCCCCGGCAAGGATGCGGCGGTCATTTTTGATTCTGCTGGACCTGAAATGCTGGTGCGGAATGCGCTGTGGGTCGATAATGGCGAGCTGCGGGCATGCCTGCAAGTGCGCTTACCGGGCGACGGACGAAAAATCCAGGCGGAGGATGCTGCCGAGATTTTGACGATGGTGCTCCCGGACTTGGTGTCTGCGGCGCTGTACAATTCGGGCGAGTCGAAACCGGATGGTGTCGAACCGGAACTTTTGGAACATTATAGGGTTCTTGCCGAACGCAAGGAAATCTTGTCGCAGCTTGAGGAACGCGGGCTTTGCGCATTTGTGCCGGATGGCGCCGTGCTCCCGCGTGCATCGGGTTTGAGCGAACTCCCGATGGATGGCGCTGTGCCGTTTGTATCGCCTGCGGAAATGGCGGTGACGTTTTCGGCGAACGGTCGCGAGATTCGCGGCATGGGCATCCCGAAGGGAATCACGGTGATTTCGGGCGGGGCATTCCACGGAAAATCGACGCTTTTGCAGGCGTTGACGAAGGCTGTCTATCCGCATGTTCCGGGAGATGGCCGCGAAGGCATTGTCGTGAGCGAAACGGCGGTGCGCGTGGGCGTCGAAGACGGCCGCAGCGTGCGTGGGACGGACCTTTCGCAGTTCGTGCGTGACTTGCCGGGTGGAATTTCGACGAAGAACTTTACGACCGCCTGTGCGTCGGGCTCGACGAGCGAGGCCGCGAACTTGATGGAAGCGATGGAAGCGGGGAGCGATGTGTTCCTGATTGACGAGGACTCCTCTGCCGTGAACTTCCTCATTCGCGATGTGCGCGTGCGCAAACTCTTGGGCGATGACCGCGAGCCGCTTATCCCGCTGACGGACCGCATCCGTGAAATCAAAGGGCGTAGCTTTATTCTGGTGGCGGGCGCCTGCGGTGATTTTCTGGACTTGGCGGACAACATCATCGTGATGGCGTCGTACAAGGCGGAGTGCGCGAGAATCAATGGGAAAAATGTGGCGGCGGGTCTCGCTGATTTCGCTGGGAATGACACCGGCGATACCGAGGCTATTGGGACGGTCGCAAAAACAGTGCCGAACTTGCCTCCGTTCGTGGAACCGCAGTGCCGCGACTTTGCGGAATACGTGAAGCCCTTGCTCCCAGGACTTCGCCCGGCCTCTGCTGTAGAGCGCCAGGTCAAGGTGAAAATCTCCGGCGATACGTTGTTGCAAATCGGATTCCTTGTTTCGGATACATCCAAGGCAGGTGCGCTTGTGGATAAGCAACAGCGCTTTGGCGCCGGATTCATGCTACTGAACCTTTGCCAGAATGCTGCAAGCAACAACGAGGAGACTGGCGAGGAGTCGTCGAAGTCTGCGACGATTATGGAACGCATCAATGCGCTCTGCGAAAAAATCAAGAATGTCGGATTCCGCAACTTGCCCCAAGGATTGAGCCGCGAAATGAGCCTTCCGCGTGCAATCGACATCGCCTGCGTGCTGTACAGATTGCGCAACAATGGACGGTAATTTTTTCCTTTGCGTTTTATCCTGAATTTTTGCTAGATTGTCGCGAAATTTTCATTGCGCTGTTGGCGATTTGAAAAGGCCGCTTTATATTACGGATATGAGTTTATTGAAGCCCGTCATATGCATGTTGCTTTCGCTTAGCCTTGTAGGCTGTGCCGTGAGCCGGAACCCGAACCCCATGATTCGTTACGGGGCAAATACGGCTGCATCTTTGGCGGTGCCTGGCTTGGTGGGTGCTGTGGGCGTTACAGCGCTTGCTGCCGCACTGGATGACGATGATGACGACGATTGTCATAGCTATAGCTGTAAGACCGAAAGTCAAAAGAAAGCCGAGGATGATTACATCATGGTTCTTGGAATATCGCTAGGAATTGCAGGAGCCGGTTATGTAATCGGTGCTTTATTGGGTGGGACCGTAGGCTTTTTCAAGTGGATGTTCAACGGATTTAAAGATGACGACATTGAGGAGATAGGTCCTTTGCCAGAAGAAATTTTGCCACCGGCAAAGCCTGATAACGAATACGGCTCGAAAATAAGGTAAATATGGAATTCTAAAATTTAGATTCTTTATATTACGAGTATGAATTTTCTGAAGCCTATTATTTGTTTGTTGCTTGTGTTGAGTCTTGTTGGTTGTGCTGCAAGTAAGAACCCGAACCCCATGATTCGTTATGGAGCGAATACGGCGACGACTATGGCTGTACCCGGTTGGTTCGTGGCTACGAATGGCAGTGGTCGTTTCCGTGCAGTGGATGTAATGGATGTGCGCCTGTTTCCTCTCAAACTTGTTGCACTTAGTGCCGCCGGGGTTGGTTTTGCTACCGGGGCCGTGCTCGGCGGAACAGTAGGCTTTTTCAAATGGATGGTCAACGGATTCGAAAAGGATGACGTCTCTGATTACGGGTCGTTGCCGGAAGAGATTTATCCACCAGAAAAGTGACGAAAACGGGGATAATTTGTAGTACGATGTCATTCCCGACTTGATCTCTTTGACTACTTGCAGCTATGCTGCTTAGTAGTCATGATCCGCGTATGGGGAGGGAATCTCCTTTTTAAGCCTTACAAGAAGGAGATGCCCGCTCAGTGGCGGGCATGACAAGATTGGTAGCGGGCATGACACAAAGGCACTTAATGTGCGAGGTGCAACTTGCGGAGAATTTTTCCTAAGAGTTCGTTCAAGATGTCCTTGGCGTCTTTACTGCCGAGGTAACGCTGGATGATGAGCGTGAGCGTGAAGAGCGCGATTCCTGCGGCGCAAGCGTAAACGACAAGCGTTACAAATCCCGTATTGCGGACAAAATCTCCGGAAATGTGGTCAAGGCCGACCGCGGCTGCAATCATGATGCCGAAGGCGACGAGGGCGCGGAACATGTTCAACAGCGCGTCCTTCATGCCGTCGGTGCCGTTCTTTTTAGCCCACATGAAAATCATCGAAATCACTTGCAGAATGGCGCCTGTCGCACCGATAATCGGGACGCTCTTGATGCCGAGTCCTACTTCAGGGGCGCCGAGCAAAATATAGGCGGGGATGGTTGCCGCAAAAATACCGGTGTTCAAAAGTGTGGGGACCCACATGCGTTCGCAGGCGTAAAAACTGCGGACGAGCACGGCTTGCAGGCAGAGCCCAAGGCTTACGGGCAAGTACCAGCGGAGAATTTCAGAGATGGCTTCGGTCGTTTCGCGATGGAATGCGCCACGTTCAAAAAGGATGCGCACGGCGGGGAAACTGAGCGCCCAGACGGCGACGACTGCCGGAATCAAGATGCAGAACATGCGCGAGAGGCTCTTCCAGATTTTGCGGTTGAGTTGCGGGAAGTCGCCTTCCTTGACGAGACGTGCCATGTCGGGGTAGCTCGTGACGCTGACGGAAAATCCGAAGACTGCGACGAGCGTGTACATGACGCGGTAGGCGTAGTTGAGGCTCGAAATGCCGCTTGTGCCGAAGTTCGCGCCAAAGCTACGGATGATAAATTCGAGGCCGAACATGGAGCCGACGCCAAGCGACATCGGGAGCATCATCTTGAAGTAACGGATAATGTCGGGGTGCTTGGGTTCGCAGATGAGTTCGTAATGGACGCCGCCGCGCTTGGCACCAAAAATCTGGAGGGCGAAAAATCCGATGAATGCGCCGACGGGGACGCCCCAGGCGAAGCCTGCGAGGCCGTAATCGTTGCCGGTGTAATTGCTGAGCCAAAGGCCTGCGGCTCCGCCACCGACAATGGCGATGTTGTAGATGAGGCCTGTGAGAGAGGGAATCAGGAACTGCTTGCGAGTGTGCTGGACTGCAACGAGGATGCTGCCGACAAAGATGAAAATCTGCCCGGGCAAAATGATGCGGCCGTAGTAAGTGGCGCGTTCCAAAAGCTCGGGCGTTACGCCATCGACGGTCAAAAGCGAAATCAGTTCCTTCATCCAGATGAACGCGGGAATTACGAGAATGAGGAGAATGAGCCCGAACGTGTTCAGTACGTTGCTGAAAAACTTCCAGCCGTTTTTCTCGTCGCCCGCGACCTTGTACCCCGTAAAAATCGGGATGAAGATGATGGACAAAAATCCGGTGCTGACTACGTGATTCAGGATGTCCGGAATCATGAAAGCGAGGTCGAGAGCGTTTTTTTCGAGCGACACGCCGGCGGCGTGGGCGAGGAGCATTTCACGGAAAATTCCAAGCACTCGGCTCAGAAGCATCGAAACGGCGACAATAATAGCGGCTTTATTCATTGATAGTGTAAAATATAGAATGCTTGAAGATTATTTGCGCCTATCGTGTAAACTTTTTGTATATTTCCCATTATGAAAAAGATTATTATACTCATTTCCTTCCTCGTTCTTGCGGCATTTGCCCAGAGCGAATCTACTTCTGCCCCGGAGAGAACTCTCCAGCGTCCTGTCTATAGTTTCCAAACGGCCGCTTTCGGTCTTGGCTTTTGGAGCAACTGGGAAGATAAGGAGAAAAATCCGGACAAAGACCACGTTACGGCATTTCCGCTTATCCGTTACGGCCATATTTGGGAAATGTCGACTCATGGTGCAATCACGACGATAAGCACTTGGAACTTCAAGTTTGGCGATGATTGGGAAGTTCATGGCAACATGCTTTTGGGCGGTCGCTATTCGTTCCTTGACGAAATGGTTTCGCCGTTTGTCGGTGGTGGCATTGGTCTCGGTTTGCAGCTGGATTCCCATTTTGACGATTGGGATTTCGGTGAACGTTGGGCTTTGGGCATGAGCTTCGGTGGTGAAGTGGGTGCAAGCATTTTCCACAATTCTTCTGTTCAGTTGGAAGTGGGCTTTGGCTTTGACATTGTCGCTTCTGGCGTGGATTTCAAGAAGAGCTTCAGCAGCTTCAACCTGTTCTTCGGAATTAACTATTAATTTAGCGAACAAGAACGTCCGCGTGGATTTCCCGCGGTTTTACGTTGTCAAGCCCGCGAAAGCGGGCTTCTCCTTTTTTATGGAAAGATTAAATCGGGAATGACATTTACACGGCCATTTTAAAATTGTTCAGCGGGGAGCGGCGGCGGATTTTGCCTTGCTGTTGCAGGCGTTCGACGAGGATTCCCGGGCGCACGTGGAATAGCCCTGAAAAGTGCTGGATGCAGCGCGGTTCGTTAAAGCGGCCGCAGCAGATGAGCTCGCACTCTTCGGCTTCGGAAAGGAGCATGTCTTGTGCGAACTTGTCGGCTTCGAGTTCGAGGATGCTTTGGGCGGTTGCTGCGTTGTCCTGTGCAGGTGCGCTGTTCTGCGGCGAGGCTTGCACCTGGGTGTTGTTGTGCATCGAAGCTTGTGTGGATGTGCCTAGCTGCAGGCAGGCCGTGCGCAGCGGATGGTAAAGAATGTGCGCGATGGCGTGGCACAATGCTCCCAGAAATTTGGAATCGTCCATTTTTGTGGTCGGGAATTGGATGACGGGCTGTGTGCCGACCCAGTAAAATGCACATGTCGGGATGGGTGCTGTGAGGAACGGTTCCACTTCGATAAATTCGATACCGCAGTTTTTAAGCTCTTCGCGGGCCTGTTTGCGGATATTTTGTCCGTGGATGAACACGTTTGTCCGTAAGAATTTCAAGACGGAAAAAATGGCTTTGTGGTCGGGCGCAAAATCGCTTGTTCTGCGTTTGACGCGGAGTTCTCCCAAGCGGATCCAAGCGGCGATTGTCTGCGGGTTTGTGGATTGCAATGTTGCGCCGTAGTATTTTTCGAAACCGGTGATGCTCCCGATTTGCATGAACTTGAAAACGGCACGTACAAGGCTTGCGTCTTTCGCATTTGCGGGAATATACCCCATGTTTTGTAATGCGCGGATAGGGAACTTGCGAACCCACGGCAAAAGTTTTTCGAGTTCTTTGTTCCTTTCGGCAGATGATGGGTCGGGACTTGATATTCCGAAGGCTAGCTCAAAATAGGGTTGAATATCTGCGGAAGAAGATTTCAAAAAGCTATTGCGGGAACAACCAAGACGACGCTGAAGTTCGTCTTGCGTCATGTGTTCCCTTTTTTGAATCTGCTTAATGGATTCTTTCAAGCTCATGGCTATAAAATAAATAATTAACGTGTCAAGTGACAAATTTTTTTTCAAAGCAATTTTTAGAGGTTCCCTTCAGCAATTCTTCGGGAACGCATTCTGCCATGGCTTCGTAAGCCTTCGCGCTTGGGTGCAGATGGTCGCCCGAGTCGAAATTGTTTGCGAATCGCTTGGGGTCGTCGTGACCGCGGACGGCTTTGTCGAAATCGACGCAACCGTCGAAATCGGGGGCGGTTCGCAGCCATTCGTTGAATGCGGTGCGGATGATGTCGCGGTTCTCGTTGTAGGTGCGCCAACCGTAAATCGGCAGCAGCGTGCCGCTGTATATCTTGAGGCCCAGCTTGCGCGCATGCGTGACGTAGAGCGAGCGGACGCCATTGATGAGGTCGTCTGCGGTGGGCATGTCGCTCCAGGGGCGGAATTTGTTGACTTCGACGCCGACCGGATGGATGATGTCGTTGATACCGTGCTGGATGATAACTGCGCGGGCGCCTGCCACGTTCATTTCGATGGGGAAGCGCGTGGCGCCCTTGAGGCCGTATGCCGCGTAGGTGATGCAGCTGTATTCGCGGAGAATGCGCGTGCCGCTTACGGCGCGACGGATAATCGAAACATTGTTGAAGCCTTCGCGGGCGCAGCGGAGCGTGAGGTAATCGGGCCAGTCCTGCGCGGTGATGGAATCGCCAAAGCACACCAGCGCAAAGTTTTTCTCTTCGGTGAAAATGTCGATGGTGTTGAGAAAATAGATCCAGTTCGTTTTGCGCGTGAGATTGTCGGGAAGCGTGGCGCTTTTCGCAAAGTTGCCGTAGCTGTACTTGCCACCGGAAAGCGGGCCCGTGATGGCCGTGCCGGCGTTCATTTGTGTGAAATCAGCGAAGTAAAGGCTCACATCTAAAGTTTCGCCTGCAGTTACATCGAATGGAATTTCGTCGCTCAGGATTTCTTCGCCCGCGGGGATGCTTGCAGATGGCTTGCCGCCGAAAGTGATTGCGCTCGGCACGTAATTTGTGGATTGTGTAGAAACCGTGAGTGAATGCGCGACATACGCTTCGCTGATTTGTACGGATTCCGTTCCTGTTAGGTTTGAAAAATGGAACCGTAACTTGTTCCCCGAAAAGCATGCGCGAATCGGATAGCGCAACGTTAAATCTTTGGCGTATGTGGCTTCTTTACGGTCTGTGATGGAGGTGGCGTTACCCCAACAAGCTACCCATTTCGAAAATGTTTCTGGCATGCATAAAAAATAGTTTTTTTCGAAGAATGTTATTTATTATATTAACCCTCACAAAGCGAAATAGCTTTATTTGCAATAAATATTATTTGCGATAGAAAGGAGGATCACATGAAATTTTCCCTAGTTGCTGCCGTAGCGGCTTTTGCAACTTTAATGACTGCTTGCGGAAATGATAGTTCTACAGGTGCCACCGACACACAAGTAGAAAGCAAGGTCTTCACGGGCGAGCCTGTCACGTTTTCAAAACCGGGCACTTATTCCGTAAACAAGAAAAAGCAACTGCTTGTCTTGACTAAAGACGTGGCCAAGCAAGATGTATGCATTTTTGAAAACGGCAAGTATTCCTGGGAACCGTCGAAAAAGGTTGTTGAGCCCGACACTTTCAAATACGAATTCTTTGGTGATACGTTAGCATTCTTTGAAGTTGTGGGTGGTGAAACGAGTGAATATGGAATCATGTA
>JAEEGK010014285.1_pt1 | contig 17761 bp, 17 predicted proteins | sample 8958771 | NCBI WGS metagenome assembly JAEEGK01 (sample SAMN16246547, study PRJNA631951) | gut metagenome | biome: gut microbiome; feature: rumen; material: SC-attached | host: Bos | place: Iran: Karaj | collected 2018-10
CCACAGACAGCAGAATGGCTCGACACGATTCTAGTGAAAGGCCCGGAAGCACAGCTGGATGCGTGGAAAAAGAAAAATCTCGCGCCACCTGCAAAGTGAGGTGAAAATGGAACAGAACAATAACGAAACAAACGAACAGATTCCGGCAGGACTGAATCCATCAGTTTGCGACCCTGCTGAACGCGCCGAAGCCGAAAAAGCTTTCGGCAGGCTTTACGACATAGTGAAAACCTTGCGCGCGCCTGGCGGATGCCCGTGGGACAGGGCACAGACCCCGGAGACAATGCGGAGCGACCTTGTGGAAGAAGCGTTTGAGGCCGTTGATGCAATAAACGAAAAAAAGCCTGATCACGTTTGCGAAGAAATGGGTGACGTTTTCCTGAACGCTACCATGATTGCATATATGTACGAGCAGAACGGCGACTTTAAGCTCGCAAGGTCGCTCAATGAAGTTTCCGATAAGATTATCAGGCGGCATCCGCATGTATGGCCGGAATCTGAAGGAAAGCAGAACGCGCTTGAAGGCGGCGCAAAAACAGCCGATCAAGTTCTTACACAGTGGGATGCTATAAAACGCGGTGTCGAAGGACGCGCGGGCAAAAGCGTTCTGGATGAAGTTTCAAAAGGATTGCCGCCGCTTATGCAGGCATACAAGCTTGGTAAAAAAGCTTCAAAGCAAGGATTCGATTGGAAAGACGATGACCTGAAAGGACTTTGGGAAAAGTTCGATGAAGAAAAGACGGAGCTTATTGAAGCCTGCAAGAAAAATCCAAACAAAGACGAAAACGGAAAAGCCGCCGCCGAAGTTGAAGAAGAATTTGGCGATGTCTTTTTCTGTCTTGTGAACCTTGCGCGCCATCTGGGGGTTGACCCAGTAATGGCTATGGAGCGCGCGAATGCAAAGTTCAGAAACCGTTTTGGCTATGTAGAGGCGAAAATGGCAGAACTCGGCCGCCAGTTCAAAAAAGGCGAATGGACAGAGCTAGAAGATAATCTTTGGAACGAAGCGAAAAAGCTTGAACGACAGTAATTTTTGACATATATTTATATAATAAGGTGATTTTATGAACAGATTTGAAGACAAAGATGATGAGAATAAAGAAGAAGCACAGAATGCTGACGCTCTTTCTATGAAATTTCTTAAAACCCGCCAGATTCTTTTGAGCGGCGAAGTAAACAAAGCTCTTGCAGAGAAAATCGTACGCCAGTTGCTTATCCTTGAGGCAGATTCTGACGAACCGATTTACGTATACATTGACTCTCCCGGAGGAGACGTTAATTCCGGCTATGCAATTTTCGACATGATCCGCTTTGTTAAAGCACCGGTTTACACAATCGGAATGGGACTCGTAGCCAGTGCCGGCGCACTCATTTATCTTGCAGCCCCAAAAGAAAGACGCCTTGCGCTTCAGCACAGCCAGTATCTTATCCACCAGCCGCTTTGTGAGTGGAAAGGTACGGCGACCGAACTTGAAATTAATGCACGCGAAATAGAAAAAACACGCGCAGGGCTTAACAAACTGATTGCTGAAGAAACTGGAAAAGATGTTGAGCAGGTTGCAAAAGATACAGACCGCGACTATTGGCTCAATGCCGATGAAGCTAAAGAATACGGACTTGTCGGAAAAATCATCAAGACAAGAAAAGATTTAAAGTAAGTTTCCGTCACGGCGGGAAAGGAGTAGCTACAATGAAACAGAAGTGGTTTTCAATAGTTTTGATAATGATTTTATTGTCGTTGTTCTCTGCTTGCTCAAAGAAAGAAGCGGAACCAGAGGAGGTTATTACCTTCAAGTCTGCTGAAAGCGAGACGGCTGTTGAAACGCCCGCCGTGCAGAACGAAGAGCCTCCTGCTCCAGTCCCTGTAGCCGATACAGAAGCCCCTGCTGACGTAAAAGACCTTATCGCTTCGTCTGGCGACGGCTCTGTTATGCTGAGCTGGACAAACCCGACCGATGAAGATTTTACTAAAGTCGTAATCACATACGGCATTGACGGAACGGCTGTCGTTCGCGGCGCTCCGGGCGGGATTGGCAAACAGTATATTTCTGACCTTAAAAACGGTGTGGAATACACATTTACGTTAATGGCAGTAGATAAGACAGGTAACGCCAGTGAAGGTAAGCAGGTTTCTTCAACACCTGTAAGCCCTACCCCTGTAAAACCAGTAGAAACACCTGTCGCAAAACCAACGCCCACACCGTCGCCAGCTCCAAAGCCAGAGCCTGTAAAACAAGTCGTTACAGAGCCGGAGCCAGTTGTTGAACCAGTTACCCAAACTGCTCAGAATACGCTCGTTTCGTTTATTTGGAGTTCAGACGGCAACATAGCAGCTAATTCTGATTGTATTTTCCAAAAGACTGGAGTAACAACAGTTCTTGCTAAAGCAACTTCTATAGAACTTAACAAAAAGAAATCTTTGATTTCTGCATACTCAATGGGAAAATACCCTGTTACACAAGAGCTTTTTGAAGCTGTAATGGGAATTAACCCAAGTAAATGTGTTGATTCAAGCAATCTTTACGTAACTGCGGCAGGCGAAATAACAAAGCTCAAGCCGTGCGAAAAAGTTTCTTGGTACGATGCAATCGCCTTCTGTAACAAGCTCAGTCTGCTTTTGGGCTATGAACCATGCTATTATGTAAGCGGAATTGATGACTGGAATGCTCTTGTATATGAGGATATTCCTACCGAATATAACACAGCTTGGTCAGATGCCTCCTGTGACTTTACACGGAATGGTTTCCGCCTGCCAACAGAAAGCGAATGGGAAGTTGCCGCACGAGGCGGAAACCCGGCGGCGGCAGAATGGAACTATTCATTCAGCGGAAAAGACTCTAAAGTCCGCGAAGCTACAAACAAAGATTTGGACAGCGTAGGCTGGTATAAATACAACATTTGCAATGGTGGCGTAACTTCAAACAAGGAACCCGCCGCCGGAGCCGGCTACGGAACGCACGAAACTGGTCTTAAAGCGCCTAACTCGCTTTCTTTGTTCGACATGTGCGGTAACGTGTGGGAATGGTGCTGGGACAGTTGCAAGACTACAGACGACAACAGCACATTTGAAGTTGACCCGATTTCTGGCGTTCCTGCCGACTCGTGCCGTGCGCTGCGCGGAGGAAGCTGGGGTATAGACGCTTCTTGCTGCGATATTCCTTCTCGCCTTGTTGAGTACGAATTCTACCGCAGTGCACGCTACGGTTTCCGCCTCGTGCGCACAGGAGCCGCTAACTAAACCAAAACCGCGGGGCGTTACGGGGCTGCAGTGCGCTACGAGCACAGCTCTCCGCGAAACTCGCTAACAATAGTCCACCGGACTGTTGTTTCCCCGCGCATTGAAACGCTACGCTGGCAACGCGTGGGGTCGCTCCCTACCCGTTGGGTGGGGGAGCCGATTCTTTAGATGAGGCGTGGGGCGGGACTCCGCCCCATTCACTATAAATTTCCGTCAAAAAAATAAAGTCTCCGCATTGTTCATATTTATTCAATCTTCAAAATATGATATACTTTTCCTCGTATGAAATTTGATTTAACGGATGAAGTTCGTAATCAGATTATTTTCTCAATGGAAGATCAGGGTAAGTCATACGTATTTGATTCAGTTGAACTGAAGACAATTCCATTTTCTGAAGTGGAAATAGACAACGACCGTTACTACAAGATTCCTGAATGGGGTTCTATGGACGGGTTTCATCTTATGGAGCGTTTTGTCGCTTTGCTCAGAAACCCGCTTGCACGAGAATCGCTCAGGGCTGTACTTTTTTCCGGTCGCGGCGTATTTCGTAATTTCAAAAAAGTTCTTCGGGAATATCCTGAAGTTGAAAGACTCTGGTATGCGTTCAAAGAAAACCGGATGAACCGCGTTATAGTTGAATGGTACAATGTGCTGTGTGAATCTTGGGGACTGGAAGCTCTTGGAAGCGAGCCGGAAGAGAACACGGACATTCTTAGGGATGATTTCATTTTCAGAGAAATAGACGGAGAACACGATTTTGAGAATGTTTTCATGAGTGCCGATTCGCTTCTTCATGAGGTAGAAAAATCTTATGAAGGAGAAGTAGGTCGTGTTGTTGCTGAATTTTTACAGCGTCAAAGAGATTATTCTGAAGATTGTGATGAGTATAGTCTGATTGCCGAGACAGCAGGCGGTGATTTTGCCGGATGCATTTCTGCCTCATCCGTTTTGGAAAGTGCACCACATACAGCAGTGCTTTCCATGATTTTTGTCACTCCCCGTTACAGGGGTTTAGGCGTTGGCCGTGAACTGACGTTACAGTGCCTTGAAAAGCTTAGGCTACGTGGCATCCACTGGGTCATAGTCGCTAATATTATCGTTTCAGGATATGCAGCTTCTATGCTCCGAAATTGTGGCTTTGAACAGATGGGAACAGGCTTTATCGCAAATTTATGAAAACAGGAGAATTGCAGTGACAGAGGAACGTTTTATAGAGATACTGCAAAATGCGGTCGAAAAAGTTCGGAGCGAAGAAGATCCAGTAGAACTTAACAAGTACAGAAAGTTGTTCAAAAAGAATGTGCCGTTTGCACTTCGTAATTATGTAGCGGCTTATCTTGCAAAGAATGCTGAAGGCGGATTCCGCCGTGATTCTTACAAGCGTTACGGAAAAGAATATCGGCACGAAAACAGTCGGTTCAACAACGAGAAAAAAACTGATTTTGATGCACAGCCTTCTACACGTAACATCATTGATGAAAGCCTTGCATCCACACTTTTTATCAGTACAGGACGGAACCGCCATGTGTTCCCACGCGATTTAATCGGGCTTATTACACACAACACAGGTTTGGAAAGAAACCGCATCGGCGAAATCCGCGTCCTTGACAACTATTCTTTCGTTCAGTTTTATACAGAGGACTGCGACACTGTAATCAATGCTCTTAACGGTTTTGAATACAGAGGTCGCAAACTTACTGTCAGTTTTTCAAAAAAGAAGACAGAAGGCTCTGATGAATATGATACATCAAAGAGTGAATATACCCCAGAAAGCAGCTCTGTAGACCCAACCCCTGTTGAAGCAACAGAAGCAGCGGGTAGTTCTGGAGAATTTCTTGTCTGACAGGTAGGTGCATGTATTCCATACAGTGTTTCACAACAGCCTACATGGGCACCAACACGTACATCGTAAGCCGGTATTCATCTATTTCCGCGCAGGAAGCAGATGAACCGGACTGCGTTTTTGTCATTGATGCTGGTGGGCACAAAGTTGATGTGGATAGATATCACAGTCAGCTGAAACGCTGTGATGGATTCGTGTTCACACACGGACATTTTGATCATATAAGCGCACTTCCTTATTTACATAACCTTTTCCCAAACGCACCAATCGCAATTCACAAGGATGATGCTTGTTACCTTGGTGCAGATGCCGCAAAACTACATTTATCAGATTTTTCCGCGCTTGCGCTTACACCATATGTTCGAAATTATTTTGAACAAGAAGGCTCTCTTCCGGCGGCAACTTTGCTGTTAAAAGACGGTGATGTGCTTCCGTTCGCACCCGAATGGAGCATACTGCACACGCCGGGTCACAGCCCCGGTTCAATCTGTCTGTACAATGAAAGCGAAAAAACACTTTTTTCCGGTGACACAATTTTTGCAGGCGGGGGAATTGGAAGATTCGATTTACGCGGTGGCAATTATTCCGAGCTTATGGAAAGCGTTTCACGTTTGAAAAAGCTTCCGCACGGCACAAAAGTTCTGCCAGGTCATGGAGAAAATACGTATGTGGAATGATAATACAGTCCGCCAAAAGCACACTCTGCTCGCATTGTTCGCTCTTTTTGCAATTGTAACCGTTTTTTCGGGCTGCAAAAAACAGGAACGTGCGCCTATTGTGGACGAACCGGATCCGGACATCCTTGTTCAGCGGCCGGATGCTCTTGTTCCGAAATGGCTGCCGGGCGATTACCCTCACATAGCCGTAATTCTTGGAGCAGGTTATGAAACAGAGGAAACAAGCCTTCCTGTAAAAGAATACCTTGCGGAAGAATTCGGGCTTGCCGAAGATGGTGGTCTTATTGAAACATATTTTTTCCCGGACGAATACCTGAACGGAAAACGAATAAAAGTTTCTTTCCTAACAGACACACTCAAGGACAAAAACATAATCGGTCTTGTGCTTTTGAGCGCACCGGACAGAACATACTACGCACTTATGGACCTTATGGAAAGCGGTATTTCGTACCCTGTGTGGTCAATTTTCCCTGTAACATATAATACCGACGAGATATTGGGAACAGAATGCGGCTCTTTCTTTGTACTTGATTATAAAGAATACGTAGATGGAGAAGCTTCAGACCAGGATTCAATGCTGATGGACGATCTTGTGAACGGTGCAAAGAAATATGGCGGAAACATTGGCGATATTCTTACGCCTGTTATCCATTACATAAAAAAGACGGCCGATGCCGTGAACAATCCGTACAGCCCCGCCGATGCAGCAGAATATCTTTTAAAAGCATACGCGGAAGTATTCAGCAACTGCACTCTTAACCGTTTCATTGAGCCGGAATCAAGCCTGCCCGCGCTTAATCACTACGTTCTGGGGATTTATAAATGAACAGATTGATGCAGATTCGCTCTGGTCTTATCGGCTCTGCCCAGGACATTGAAAAGCTCGCTTCCGCGAAAAAAGCCACATTGCTCGTGCTTTCGGACATGCATTGCGACAACTACTCTCTTTTTTGTGAGATAATGAACCAGTTCGGAGCTGATTCAGACGCGCTCATCTATTGCGGTGACGGGGTTCGTGATGTCGCGAAGTTCTTTACGGAAGCTTCTTCAGACGAAAAAATGCGCAATATGCTTCCTCCAGTTGTAGCGCTCGTACGCGGTAATGGTGATTACAATGAATATTATACAGGAACCATGAGATTTGACGTTCCAGATTATAATTTGTTCAAAGCTGCCGGAAGAACGATATTCGCTACGCACGGTCATTTGTTCGGGGTCGATTTCGGCACTGAACATCTTGTTTCTGTCGCTTCGACATCAAAAGCAACCCTTGTTTTTTATGGGCATACCCATTGCCCGTACAAAGGGATGCAGGATAATACACTTGTGTTGAACCCCGGCAGCGTCACAAGGCCAAGAAACGGCTCGTGTCCGTCTTTTGCGGTCGTTTCGTATCCCGGCATATCTGAAAAGTTCGATATAAACTTCTTTGGCATAAAAGAAAATATGTTCGGACGATATCAGTTTTCTTTAATCTCAATTTAGCACACATGAAATACACAGTCAGTTTTAACTGCACACCCGAAGAAGAAAAGAACGAATCTCTGTTACGGAACAAAGCCCTAAAAGAATTGCGAAAAACTGGGGTAAGCCTTACAGAAAAAGACATCTCAGCATTCGTATTCAGAAAAAAATCGATAGATGCCCGCAAAAGGGATGTTAAGCTTTTTCTGCGTTACGATGTCTATACTGGCGGTGATACACCTGAAAACGACACAGAAAACGTATTTGTTCCATGTTGGAAAAAATGCGATAACAGCGCAGAACGCGTCCTTATTATCGGGGCTGGACCCGCCGGGCTTTTTGCCGCGCTCACGCTTCTTGAAAGCGGAATAAAACCCGTCATTATTGAGCGCGGACCAGAAACTTCGCAGCGAAAACGCGACATTGCGGACATAAGCCGCACCGGCGTTCTTAACAGCGATTCAAACTACTGCTTTGGCGAAGGCGGAGCTGGTACATTCTCTGACGGAAAGCTTTTTTCACGTTCTGGAAAGCGCGGCAACATCACGCGGATTTTGCAAATACTCGTTTTTCATGGCGCAGATCCCAAAATCCTTACGGACGCACATCCGCACATAGGCACCGATAAACTTCCACAGATTATAGACAATATCAAGAAAACGATTATCAACTACGGCGGTGAAGTTTTATTCAACACACGCTGTATTGCAGTTTGTGCCGAAGCGCATGATACTCCACATGGCACTCCGGCAATTTGCGGCATTAAAGTTGTAGACACTCGTACCGGTGCGGAACACGTCATAAACGGCGAAAAACTGATTCTAGCGAGCGGTCATTCTGCGCCGGACATATACGAGATGATTGCTTCTGTTGATAAACGGGCTCTTGAACCAAAAACTTTTGCGGTGGGCGTTCGTGTTGAACATCCGCGCGAAATAATTGATAAGATTCAATACCACGGCAAAGAACGCGGAAAAGTTTTGCCCGCCGCAGAATACAGGCTGACGGCGCAGGTGCAGGAACGCGGCGTATATTCTTTTTGCATGTGCCCGGGCGGGCTTGTCGTTCCTTCAGCATCGTCACCAGACGGCATAGTTGTTAACGGAATGTCGCCCTCCAGCCGCAACGCATACTGGTCTAACGCCGCAATTGTCGTCGAATGCCGCCCGGAAGATTACGCTGAATGGGGCGAGTTTACAGGAGATCCACTAGCCGGTCTTCATTTTAGAACGGCAATAGAACAGGCGGCAAAAACTTGTGCCACAGCGGCGTCAACGAGCGCAAAAACCGAGCCTTCAACAGCGGACAGGCCGCTCGCGCCAAACCCATCCACTGTGACAAATACGCTGAATCCGCAAACCGCACCTGCGCAGCTACTCGTAGATTTCCTTGCAGGCAAGCGTTCTTCCGCGCTGCCTAAATCATCGTATACGCCGGGTGTCACGTCCGTAAACTTAGACGAAGTATTGCCAAATCACGTTTCGGCGCGGCTTAAAGAAGGCTTCCTCGCCTTTGATAAGCATATGAAAGGTTTTATTTGTGGTGATGCTTTGCTTATTGCCCCGGAAACCCGCACATCAACTCCTGTGCGCATAATACGCGACACAAAAACGCTCGAAAGCCCGATTATTAAGGGGCTTTTTCCGGCGGGCGAAGGTTCTGGCTATGCGGGAGGCATTGTTTCTTCCGCAATGGACGGCGAGAACAGCGCAAAAGCGATAAGTAGAGGTAATGCAAAATGCCAATGATTACAGCCGTTGTTTTTGATATGGACGGTGTTCTGCTTGATACAGAATCGATGAGTGACAGGAACTGGTTCGAAGCTGCTTCAGAGATGGGTATTTCACGCGATATGATTACAGAAGCGTTGGAGGCCTGCCGCGGCAGTAACAGCCGTCATATTGAAGAAGAACTGAACCGTCGTTTTGGCACTCTTCCGGGCTTTACAGGTGCTGCCTTTTTACACCGTACTGGTGAGCTTTTCCATGAACTCGAAGTTACAGAAGGAATTCCCCTAAAAAAAGGAGCCGCTGAAATTCTTGCGTATTTAAAACAAAAAGGATATCCGCTTGCGCTCGCATCGTCCACCAAAGGCGACACAGTAAAAAGGCAGCTTAAAAACGCAGGCCTCCTTGATTTTTTCGATGTGCTTGTGACAGGCGACATGGTTTTTAAGAGCAAACCAGACCCAGAAATATATTTAACGGCTTGCAAAAAACTTGGGGTTCCTCCGGAAGAGTGCGCCGGAATTGAAGACAGTTTGAACGGCGTTCGTAGCACTGCCGCGGCACGAATGTATGCCGTTATGGTACCGGATAAAGTTCAGCCCACAGCAGAGATAAAACCGCTTCTTTACAAGCTTTGCACGGATTTGCTTTGTCTAAAAGAGTTTCTGTAAATAGCGTGCCGTTTACATCAGATGTATCGCTTGGTATAATAACAACGTATGAAACAGGCTAAACCGTATTCAGTTATCTATTCCGACAACGATATTGTTGTTTTTAACAAAAACTCCGGTATTCTCACTGCATCTGACCGTTACGACAAAGACGCACCACGTCTTGATGTGCTTGCCGAGCCCGAATTCGGAAGCCTTATGGCCGTTCATCGTATTGATAAAGATACTTCCGGCATCGTTATATATGCCCGCAACGCTGAAGCACACAGGAATCTTTCAATTGCTTTTGAAAGACGGCTTGTAAAAAAAGTGTATCATGCTCTTGTTCACGGTCGTCCTTCCTGGGACACTTACGTTTCAGAAGCAAAGCTTTTACCCGACGGTGACGCACACCACCGCACAATCGTAAACAAGCGGCTTGGAAAACCTTCATGCACCGAATTCAAATTTTTAGGAACATGTGGTCCTTTCTCGTGGATAGAAGCCCGCCCGCTAACAGGCAGAACGCACCAAATCCGCGCCCATCTTGCAGACTTGGGGATTTCTATTGTTTGCGATCCGCTTTACAGCGGCAACCAAAAGCCTGTGAAACTTTCTGATATCAAACGTTCCTGGCATGGCGACATATACGAAGAAAAACCCTTGCTTTCACGACTTGCCCTTCATGCGTACAGCATTGAACTGGCTCATCCTGTTACGGGCGAAAACGTCAAGTTTGTTGCTCCGTACCAGCGTGATATGAACGCTTTGCGAAACCAGCTTGCAAAACTGTATAAAGTCGATCCCCTTAAAGAATTACAGTAGTCCCATCGATTGCAGGATGAGTGACATTGCAACGGTTGCGGCTGTTTCCGTCCGTAAAACGCGAATTCCCATTGAACACCAAGCAAAACCGGCTTCCTTAAAAAGTGAACGCTCATTGTCTGTCCAGCCGCGCTCGCTTCCAATAGCGGCATAAGTCATGATTGCAGAAGTCGGAGAATTTTTCGGAATGCTTTTTTGCATATGGCCAAAAAGTGTTGATTCAGGCTTTACGTTGTCCAGCATAACACGGATATCGGTATCAGCTGTACGAAGCGCGGCTGAAGAGCCGGTGCCCGCCGCAATTGCGCCCGCTTCGCCTGCGCCTGGAAAAAGTTCCGAAAGACATGCTTTTACAGACGGAAAAAGCTGAAGTTCCGGGATGTGGGTGCTTTTTGCTTGTGCGGAACCGTCGAGCAAGGCCGCATAAGCCGCCCCACGCTCAACAATATTTGAATCCATATATGATTTTTCGCCAAGCTCGGTTCCGCACAAGCACAGACGGGAAGCCCCAAGACCTGCAACATCGCGGAAAAGCCGTTTAAGTTGAATTGGACGCGGAAAACCAATTATCAGCGTAATCGGGTACAGCGGCTTCCCGTCTGACTGCGGGAGGAAATGAAAAGAAATGCCTTTGTCCGTTATTGCCGTTATTTCTGCCCGACCAGCTTTCCCATTGATAATTCCGGCATCAAAAGAATCGCCAGTTTGTTTGTGAAGAACTTTTAAAATATGTTTTGCACGGTCATCTTTCAGCGGGAGGGGTTTTTCCATTTCCTCCCGCAGAAAAAGCACTATGTTCATTACTCTGCAGCAGCTGAATCTATAATTCTATAAGAGAATTTTACCGGTGATTCAGCAAGGTTTTCTTCTTGCTTAGTTCCAATGGAGAAGAAAACCATCACGCCGCAAGAGCTGTTTTCAAACGGCTCTATACCAGAAGCTACTTTTGTTCCGTTTATATAGAACGAGAAAAGGCTGTCATCATCAACTTCAATTTTAAGAGTATTTACTTCGCCGTAACCAGTTTTAAGTGCATCTGATTTATACAAGTATGCGGTATCTGCCTCTGGATCAAGAAGATCCTTATACGTGCCCGCATTCCATGTATGAATTGAATATTCACCTTTTACGTTAATCGCAAAGCGGAAATAATCTGGAACAATACCATCTTCTTGCGTTGAATATCCGAAAACAAAACCAAAACAGCTGCTTTCGCTTCCGGCGTCTTTTTTGAATTCACCCTCTATGCTGTAAAAGCTTCCAAGCTCATCGGTAGTTATGAAATATCCGCAGTTTTCTTCATCGTCCACAACAAGATCAACCCATTCTGTTGTGAATACAACAGGTTCTTCTGGTGCTTGCTCTTCCTGGACCGGCTCAGTAGATTCATTTTCAACTACAGGTTCCGTAGTCTCTGTTATAGAAGCTTCCGGTATTGGCTGTTCTTCTGGAACTGGAGTTTCTGGCTCAACAACCTCTATTGGTTCTTCTTCTGGTGTTTCGTCGGAAGCACATCCAAAAAAGACAAATAAAGCACAAAAGAGCGCGAAAACAAATATTATTTTTTTCATATAAGCACCTCTTATAAAAGACAAGCAGTTCATTTATAAAATCATTATACTCCATTTTTTTGTATTAGTAAAAGCTTAATCTGCCTTAAGTGTGTTTTTTTTAAGCCGATATTGTAAGCATGAAACAATCTGAAAAATTAACTATACCATCAGGAATTCTCTTTCTTTTTGCTGCGGCAATTATCCTGATTTCAATATTCTTACAGTTCTTGAATTTTGGCTCATTCAGGGCATTCCCTCTTTCTGCCCTTTATAACTTTGGGCGTATGCTGTTTTCTGTATACGGTTACTCATCGTTTTTAATTCCTATTTTTCTTTTTATCAGCGCGATAATGCTCTTTTTACCGAACTGGAGCACAGCCCGCGGTATTTATTTGCTTGTATCTATTATCCCGTTCTTTACGATTGCCGGACTTGAGTATGCCAGCAAAATAATTCTTACAGATGTTACTCTCCCGATGAAAGTAATGAAGTATACGGCCGTCGTATTTATAAGCGCGCTCCTTGTTTCTATTGAGTACTTGATTACAGGCCTTTTAATAGACGCTTTCTCCTCCAAAAAAGGCAAAAAAGCCGCCTACGTTCCTGTTTTTGAGGTAAACGATGAAGGAAACCCGATTCCAGAAGAAATACTGAAAAAAACGGATGAGACTACTTCCGAAAAAGAAGCTGCCGAAGCAGATAAAGCCGAGGCAGTTGAAACCGCCACGACAGAATCCGCCGGAGCCGATAAAACTGAAACTAAAGCCGCCCAAGCAATTAAAGATAAAAAATCTGCGAAAAAAGGAACAATCAAAGAGATAGATATTTCTGACATTACCGCAGATGAAGAAAATTTTGAGCCTGTACGGAAAGAAACACCGGTTGAAGAGCATTATGAAGCTCAGGATGTTTCAGATTATAACGACGAAATTCCAGAGGATATTCCCGATGAAATACCGAATTTCAAGCAGCCGGAAACTATTTCAAACGCACAAGTAAACGAGCTTTCTTCTATCGTGCCTGGATTCAACGACCAGAACGAAATTGTTGATGAAGCAATCGAAGAACAGGAAGAACTTGTTCCGGAAGCTTCAGAAGTTGCTGAAGTCTCGGAAGTTCCAGAAGGGACTGAAGCCACTGAAGAAAAAGCCGATGATACGATCGTTTCTGACGCACCGATTACTGACGCACAAATTGCTGTAGCACAGGAAGAACCTGTCGCGGAAGTTGTTGAAGAACCAGCCAAACCTGAACCAGAGATAATCACAATCGATTTTGATGCTGGCAAAGAACCTGAACCAGAAGTAATAACGCTCGATTTTAATTCTGACGATGCCCCGGAACTCAAACTCCTTGCAAAGGATATAGAACCGGACGTTCCCGTTGGCGCTGCAACAGCAGAGGACTTCTACAGTCCAGAAGAGGAGGCGTTCTTTCTAGACCCTTTCGCGGATGAGGCATCAGCTGATTCCGGGGCTGATGCCGATGATTCTGTCACGGAAGAAGCTGACAAACCGGAAGAAAAACTTGAAAATTCTGTCACTCCGTCAGCATCGTATCAAAATACACGGTTTGCAAGCTATCACATCCCGACGGACGGACTTCTGAACAGCTTCGAGAACAATCCGTACTGGATAATTGATGATGAAACTAGGCAGGCAGGAAGCGTCCTTAAAGAAACGCTCAGCGAGTTCAAGATTGAAGCAGAGATAACCGGCATCCGCAAAGGCCCTGTTATCACGATGTTCGAAATTCTGCCCGCTCCCGGTGTTCGCCTTAACAAAATCGTCGCCTTGCAGGACAACATAGCACTCCGCCTTGCTGCACAGAGCGTTCGTATCGTCGCCCCAATCCCTGGTAAACAGGCTGTCGGCGTTGAAATACCAAACCGTGAGCGCGCAATGGTAAGCTTCCGCGAGCTTATAGAAAAAGACCTCCCGGCTTTCACCAAAATGCAGATTCCTGTCGTACTCGGAAAAGACATTACCGGCGAAGCACAGATGCTCGACCTTACAGCGACACCGCATCTTCTTATTGCAGGTTCTACCGGCTCCGGTAAGTCAGTCTGTGTAAACTCGATTATTCTTTCTATTTTGTACAAGCGTTCACCGCGCGACGTCAAAATGATACTCATCGATCCAAAAGTCGTTGAGCTTAAGCTTTACAACGACATTCCGCATCTTCTTACGCCTGTAATTACGGAGCCGAAAAAAGCGTTCCAAGCTTTGCAGTACTGCCTTTGCGAAATGGAACGTCGCTACGCAATGCTCGACCGTATGGGCGTGCGCGACATAAAGACATACAACCGCAGAATCGATGAGCGCCAAGTGGTGCAGGAAAAACTGCCGTATATCGTTGTCATTATCGATGAGTTTGCCGACCTTATGGCGACCACCGGAAAAGAACTAGAGAACACAGTCGCAAGACTTGCCGCTATGAGCCGCGCCGTAGGTATCCATCTTGTTCTTGCAACACAGCGTCCGTCAATCGACGTTATCACAGGTCTAATCAAGGCGAATATCCCGACCCGTATTGCGTTTATGGTAGCTTCCAAGACAGACAGCCGTATCATCATCGATCAGGTCGGCGCGGAAAAATTGCTCGGCAAAGGCGATATGCTCTATGCAAGCGCAATAGATCCGTTCCCGGTTCGTATCCAGGGAACGTTCGTTACTGAAGACGAAGTAGAGAATGTCGTGGATTATGTAAAGCAGTTCGGCCCGCCGGATTATATTGACGACGAGATTTTCGTTGAAGAGGAAGAAGATGACGATGACGTACAGGACGATACTCTTTTCACAGAAGGAGAAGACCCTCTGTACGAGCAGGCTCTGGACATCGTTGTTCAGGCAGGCAAAGCTTCCGCTTCATACATCCAGCGCAGGCTTAAGATAGGCTACAACAGGGCAGCGCGTCTCGTTGAGGAAATGGAAGACCGCGGCATAGTCGGTCCTGCGAACGGTTCAAAACCGCGCGAAGTTATACATATTCCTTAATTAGGGATTACGGCGGTACCCGCCCGAAACCGGGCGGTCGCGCTTTGCGTACCTCGCCGTCTACCGCGGCTCGTCCCTGCGCGGATTCTCCGCTCCGGGACTGCTTCGCAGGTACTCCAATCGCTTACCGGTGTCGCGTAAAAGTAAGACCTAATGCCAGTATTAATTTATGTCGTCAGCAACAATATCATCAATACCCAGTCTCTCTTGATAGTAATCACGCCAATATTCCGCAGTTTTATTTCTAATATCAATACCTTTTAATACAACTAAATAACTATGTTCTATTATTATATTTTTATCGATTTTTTTGTACTTAAGTATATAGTTATCTATTTTTGCCTGAAAAATTTGTGCATAAAGTTCTTTTTCAATGTCTGTCAGTAAATTATAATTTAATAGAGAGCAGACTACATACCATATACATTCTGCTGTTGATTCATATGGTTCTTTATAAACATAATCAAAAGTCATTACACTTATTGTCTCATTCATGAGGGGAATTACATCCCGTCCGTATTGCCCCACCATCCTTTTTGCCCACCATCTGGCTTGTCCAAACGTATCCCTCTTGTTTTTGTAAGTGTTGACATAGCTTGTGTATTGCTCTTCCACAGTTAGTGTCGCAAATTCTTCATCTCCATCATCATTACTCCAAAGATTCATTTCCTTAGCACAAAGCGCTGTAAAAGTGAAAAACACCAAAATTGCCGCTAAAAGTTTTTTCATCGATTATTCCTTTTTTGCTGTGATTCCAGCATATCTTTCGTAAAATAACAGAATACTCTTGAATTATTTTGGCATTTGACTATAAAGCAGTATTCGTCATCATTTACTTGATAAAGTCCTGTAATCTCATATCCGAAATCTTTAAGACAGAAAAAGCGTGATATGTTTGTATTCATATTTAAAATACACAATTCGGATTTATATAATCCGCATCTGTTTACAGTCAAGTATTCATTATCACCTATTCTTACATAATTATCATTAATATGAAAATGTTCTTTATATTTTGATATTAAATGAACTTCTTTTTCCCCTAGCTCCGTGTTGAAAACGTAAAAAGGATAAAGATTGGCATCGTATATATACTCATATTGTTGTTTTTTTATGTACGGTGAATCCGAATATAAATCATAGCAATATACAACCCTTTCATATTCTTGCTCTATGTAAATACATTTTTTTTCTTCGTCCAGATAAGAAAAAGAGATTGGATAGTCGTTTTCGAGGTTTATATGTCTTATAATTTCAAGTTCTTCACCTGTTAGATTATATTTATAGATGTCTAGAGAATGCTTATAATGTACAGAAAAATATAGTTCATCATTGTTGAATGAATAAATATAACTACAATCTTCTTTAGGATTCCAAGGTTGAATTGTAAGTATCTCTTTTTTATCACCTGTAATAACATCCTTTAAATAGATTTCTCCGTCTACATTACTTCCAACATACGTATACTTGTCTACAAAAAAATCAGGCCATACTTTTTCTTTTGTCGGGAAAACGTGTATATCGGTAAATCCTTCTTCTTGTAAATCTCTTATGGCAGTTTTTGCATTGGTACTGGCACAACCGAGCAAAACGAAGACACCAAAGAATAAAATAAATAAGCAAATTGATATCCGCTTCACATACACCTCGTGTTTCAAAAAAACTGCCATGCCTACAGTCTACGGCTGATAAACTACTGGTGCAAGTGGGGAATCTTTTTCAAAAATCCAACCATAATCCTCACAAAAACTACGGCTAGAAATATTTTCAGTATTTATCGTAAGTCCTTCATACCCCTGATCTGTTAGCTCCTCCAAAAGCCAAGGTAGATCCTCAAGAGTCACTATATAATCTTTTCCTGTTTCGATTTGCAAAGTAAAATCAAGAAGTGCGGTGTACTCAAAATCTATAACTTTGTATTCTTTAAGGTATTCATCCATTTTCATTCTATAAATATCAGATACCCTCTTCTCATAATCTTCCATAGACTCATAAAAATTGTATCTGTAATTTTCGAGCATAGTAACCAAAATATCGAAATCACAAGGAGTCTGGCCATATGGAATAGGTTTCGTACTTGTTAATCTTTCAAGTATGTAATCACGGGTGTTATTTGCATTTCTTGCGATTATTCCTTCAAGCCTAGCGAATTTAGTTTTCCTTGCGTAATAAATATCGTCAGAATACATTTCAAGTAAGGTGTCGACCTGCTCTTTCCCTGAAAGATTCTGAAAGTCGGCTATCCTTTCCTCTAAGCTCATAGGGAACAGGTTTGTAAGCTGCATGGTGAATAGCACTGAAAAGACAATGAACTTCAATTTTTTTGTCATGATATTTACCTCTTTATGCTTGTTTGTGTAAGTATCTGATTACCAGCACCTATTTTTTGCAAAAAATCATCGGTCAGCATTCCTCCGAACCAGTAAGCCGCAAGCTCATATGGATTACTGGCATCATATTTTTGGTTAGCATAATCCGTCAGGAAAGCTGCATAACCCTGAGCGACGCGCCGATGAGAGCGTATCTGAAAAGCGAAAACTTTTTGTTGGCGTGATTCTGCCAAAACTGCCATGCCTACAGTCTACGGCAGAAATTGCTTGGACGCAAGAGAGGCACTCCGGTAAGCGATTGGAGTACCTGCGAAGCAGTCCCGAGCGGAGAAACCGCGCAGGGACGAGCCGCGGTAGACGGCGAGGTACGAAAAGCGCGACCACCCGGTTTCGGGCGGGTACCGCAAATAATCAGATAAAATTTTTTTTAGAATTCTTAACAAATTCTAAAATTTGCT
>JAEEGK010014286.1_pt1 | contig 17760 bp, 13 predicted proteins | sample 8958771 | NCBI WGS metagenome assembly JAEEGK01 (sample SAMN16246547, study PRJNA631951) | gut metagenome | biome: gut microbiome; feature: rumen; material: SC-attached | host: Bos | place: Iran: Karaj | collected 2018-10
GGCCGAACTTGAAGCGGAGGGTGGTCTCCTGCGGGAAGAAGAAGTCGTTCGCGCCCGTGAGCTTCAGGGGTTCGATCTCATACGGCAGGCCCAGCTCCAGGAACTGGTGGCACGTGTCGATCAGGTGCGCCGCCCAGTCGCCGATGGCGCCCATGCCGAAGTCGAACCAGCCGCGCCAGTTGCCGGGGTGGTACTTCCCGTTGTAGTCGTGCCACTGGGCCGTGGTGAGCCAGGTGTCCCAGTCCATACCCTGAGGGAGGGGCTCCTCCTCCGGGAACTTCTTGATATTCACGTCGTAGGGATGCCAGCGGCGCCAGTCGTTGTGGTGCGCGACAATCTTGTAGACGTCCTTGATGATGCCGGCGTCCTTCCAGGCCTTGAACTGGAAGTAGTTCGCCTCGGAGTGGCCCTGGTTGCCCACCTGCGTGGCGAGCTCGGGGTGCTTCCGCGCGGCGGCCATCAGCAGCTCGCACTCGTGGAAGGTGCGCGCCATGGGCTTTTCCACATACACGTGCTTGCCGCAGTGGAGGGCGAGCATCGCGACGGGGAAATGCGCGAAGTCCGGGATGGCAACGCACACGGCGTCGAAGTGGTCCGCGTACTCGTCGAAGAGCTTGCGGAAGTCCTTGAACAGCTTCGCCTTGGGGAACTTGGCGATGGTCTTGCGGCTTTCGGCGCTCTCCGGGTCCACGTCGCACAGGGCGACGATGTCGCAGAGGCCGGTCCGGGTGAAATCGTCGATGATCTGGGCGCCGCGGTTCGCGATGCCGATGGCCGCGAGGCGCACCTTGGCCCCCTTGGCGGGCGCCGGGGAGGAGCCGTCGAGGCCCTTGGCGGAAAGGTGCTGCACGCCGAGGATGGCGCCGGCCGTGCCGAGGCCGGCCGTCTTCAGGAAGTTGCGTCGGGAAAGAGGTTCCATGGGTTTCAGTGTTATGTATTGCACAAAAATAAACAAAACTTGCGGATTTCTTCATACATTTGTGTATCCAATCCTGTCATTATTTGTATCATCCGGGTTTGATTATGAAGAAATTCCTCCTTGCCGCCTTGATGGCGGCCGCCTGCCTGGCCGCTCCTGCCCAGACCGCCCGTCAGTTCACCCTTCCCCTGAGCGAAGACGGCGTTGCGCAACTCGTTGTCTATCTGCCGGAACAGCCCACCGGCCGGGCCGTCGTCTGCTGCCCGGGCGGCGGCTACGCCGTCCTGTCCAACACGCACGAAGGGGCCGCCTGGTCCGAATTCTTCAACGCCAAGGGCATCGCCTTCGCGCTGGTGAACTACCGCATTCCCCACGGGGACCGCACCCTGCCCATCGGCGACGCCGAGCAGGCCATGCGGACGATGCGTGACAGCGCCGCCGTCTGGCACCTGAACCCGCGCGACATCGGCATCATGGGCTCCTCCGCCGGCGGACACCTGGCGTCGACCATCGCCACCCATACCCCGTACGAGCTGCGGCCGGACTTCCAGATCCTGGTGTATCCGGTCATCACCATGGGCCCCGGCACGCACCAGGGCTCGCTGGACGGCCTCCTGGGCGACCAGCAGAAGGATCCCGACCTGGTCCGCCTGTACAGCAACCAGTTCCAGGTGAAGACGCACCAGACCCCGCCCGCCATCATCATCCTTTCCGATGACGACGGACTCGTCCCGCCCGTTCCCAACGCCATCGCCTATTACAACGCCATGCACAATGAGGGCATCAGTTGCTCGCTGCACATCTATCCCTCCGGCGGCCACGGCTACGGCTACATGCCCTTCTTCGCCTACCGGGAGCAGATGCTCTCCGACCTTTCCGCCTGGCTGGACAGACTGCCCTCCCCCGCTCCGGACGCCGTCAAGGTTGCCTGCATCGGCGACAGCATCACCGACGGCCACGGGATCGACCTCCGGGACGTGAACGGCTATCCCGCCCAGATGCAGAAGATGCTGGGGGCGGGCTACAACGTCCGGAACTTCGGCATCAGCGCCCGCACGCTGATGGATTCCGGCGACCTCCCGTACATGAACGAAGGCATCTGGCACGACGCCCTCGCCTTCCAGCCGGACATCGTCGTCATCATGCTGGGAACCAATGACTCCAAGGAATACAACTGGGTCCACAAGAAGGAATTCGAGGGCGACCTCAAGAAGATGCTCACCGCCCTGAAGGCGCTTCCGTCCCAGCCCAAGATCTACCTATGCAAGCCCGTTCCCGCCATCAAGGACAGTTGGACCATTTCCGAATCCATCATCACCGGGGAGATTGTCCCGCTCCTGGAAAAGGCCGTGAAGAAAGAGAAACTGGAAGGCATCATCGACCTCCACGCCGCCCTCGAGGGACATCCGGAAATGATGCAGGACGACGGCATCCATCCCAATGCCGCCGGTGTCCGGAAAATGGCCGAGACGGTCGCCAAGGTCATCGACCCGGATGTCAAAATCGAGCAGCGTCCTTTCTGGATGACGCGGTAAAGCGATTTCAACCCGGAACGAATCCTATGTTCCGGGTTTTTATTATATTTGTGGTTTGAATACGAAGAAAAGACGAATATGAAACGAATTGCCATTTTCATGACGGCACTGGCCATCCTGGCCACCGGCTGTAGCAAGGGACAGAAATTCACGCTGGAAGGCGACCTGGCTTCAGCCCATTTCGACCCGAAAACCGAATCCCTGCGCCTGGAGAGCGACGTTCTCTCCGAGCCTGTCACCATCCCTGTCAAGGACGGAACGTTTTCCTACAGCGGGAAGGTGGAGAAACCGGCGGTCGCCACGCTGAAAGGGGTCGGCGGAAAAGCCTCCGCCCCGATGTTCGTCCTGGAGAAAGGCGTCATCACGTTCCAGGACGGTTTCGCCTGCGGGACGAGACTGAACGACGATGCCTCCGAATTCCTCCGCTCGATCCGGGAGATTCCGAAGAAGCACCCCGGTGACCGGGCTGCCACGACCGAGGAGGCCGTCCAGACCGTCCGCAAATACGTTTCCGACCACGCCAAGGATCCCTCCGCGATCCTCGCCCTGTCGATTGCCCGGCGTTTCGCCAGTCCGGAAGAGATGGTCAAACTCATCGAATCGACCGCTCCGGCCGTCCAGAACGACAGCCATGTCCAACTGATGAAGGTCGTGCTGAAGAACCAGAGGCCGCGTCCCGCCGCCGATTCCGAATAACGATGAAACGCTTCTTACCGCTGCTGACCGCCCTCCTCTTGCTCGCTCCCGCCTGCCAGAGGGTGCATTATACGGTTATCGTTTCCTTGGACGGTAACCGCTGGGACTATCCGGACCTGTATGAAATGCCGTTTTTCGACAGTCTCGAAACCGTGGGCGTCCGGGCGGTGATGGAGCCTTCTTTCCCCGCGTCCACCTTCCCGAACCACTATACGATGGCAACGGGCTGCGTCCCGGACCACAACGGCCTCGTGCACAACAGTTTCCGGGATCCGGATGACGGCTCGCACTATGCGATGAACGACTCCTCCAAGCGGTTCAACCCCAAGTACTACCTGAAGGAACCCATCTGGATCACGGCCCAGAAGCAGGGCCTGAAGACCGGCAACATCTACTGGCTGGGCGGAGACGTCGCCATCCAGGGGACCCATCCCACCTACTGGCGCAACTGGAACGAACAGCCGCACTGGACCTTCGAAGAACGCGTGGACGAGGCCGTGAGGCTGATGAGCCTTCCCAAGAAGGAGCGGCCGCGCCTGTTGATGGTCTATTTCGACGAACCGGACCATACGGGCCATGTCTTCGGTCCCGTGTCGGTCGAGACGGCCGAGATGACCCACCGGATGGACAGCCTGATGCACGGGTTCTATCTCCGGCTGATGAAACTTCCCCATGCCCGGCGGATCAACTTCATCCTCGCCGGCGACCACGGCATGACGGAAATCAGCCCGGACCGCTTCGTCTCCTGGGCGGAGGTCCTGGACGACACCTGGGTCGAGGACATCGTCGGTTCCATCCCCACCAGCATCTACTGCAAGGAAGGCTGTGCGGACACGGTGTACAAGGCCCTTTCGCAAGTACCGCACCTGAACGTTTACCGCCACGGCGAACTGCCGGACTCCCTGAACTACGGGACTTCCGACCGCCTGGGCGACATCATCGTGGCTCCGGACCTGGGCTGGCAGTTCAACTTCGCCCCGTCCCGGAACCAGGGCACGCACGGCTATGCGCCGCAGGAAACCGACATGAACATCGCTTTCCGGGCCGTGGGCCCCGACTTCAAGAAGGGCTACGAGGCCGCTCCCTACGGGAAGGGCCGCATCGCCTCCTTCAAGAACATCGACCTGTATCCGATGCTGTGCCGGCTGCTCCGCATCACCCCCGCCCCGGTGGACGGGGACCTCGAACGAATCGAACAAATCCTAAAATAACACGATAACACCATGAAACTAGACGGAAGACGGGAAAGTTCCAATGTGGAAGACCGCAGAGGAATGAGCGGCGGCACGGCCGCCGGACTGGGACTGGGCGGTGTCGCCCTCATCGCGCTGATCGTTCTCCTGCAGGGCGGTTCCCTCGGAGACGTGGTCAAGAGCGTCATCAACTCAGGCGGGATGCAGACGACCCAGCAGACCACCTACGAGCCTACGGCCGAGAACGAAGCCCTCGCCACCTTCTCCAAACAGATCCTCGCCTCCACCGAGGATGTCTGGAGCGCCTATTTCCGCGAAAATCGCATCGGTACCTACCGGCCCCCGACCCTGGTGCTGTATTCCGGCGCCACCGCCACCGCGTGCGGCACGGGACAGGCAGCCATGGGCCCGTTCTACTGCTCCGGCGACGAGAAACTGTACATCGACCTGAGTTTCTTCGCCACCATGCGGCAGCAACTCGGGGCCGACGGCGACTTCGCCTACGCCTATGTCATCGCCCATGAGGTGGGCCACCACGTGCAGAACCTGCTCGGCACCCTGGGCCAGGCCCATCAGCAGATGGCGCGGATGAACAAGGCCGACGCCAACCGCGTGAGCGTCCGCATCGAACTCCAGGCGGACTTCTACGCCGGTGTCTGGGGCCACTACGAGAGCCAGATGTTCGGCTCCCTGGAGGACGGTGACCTGATGGAAGCCATCAACTGCGCCTCCAAGATCGGTGACGACTACCTCCAGAAGAAGGCCCAGGGCTACGCCGTCGAAGAATCCTTCACCCACGGCACCGCCGCCCAGCGCATGAGATGGCTCAAGAAGGGCCTCCAGACGGGCGACATCCGCCAGGGCAATACCTTTGAACTCAGTGACAGCCAGTTATGAGTAAAAAACATTTTACGTTGCCTTACGAAGGAGGCCTGATCGAGAAGAATCTCCCGAAAGGCATCCTGCATAACTATGAAAAAATCTGGACCGAGATCTATCCCGAATCCCGGCCCGCCTCTTATGCGGTGGCCGACCTCGTGGTCGATGCCATCAAGGCCACGCCGGAAGGGCGGCTGTTCCGCCTCGGCCTCACCACCGGAGCCACCCCCACCTCCCTGTACAACGAACTCGCCCGCCGCTACCAGGCCGGACAGGTTTCGTTCCGGAACGTCGAGGTCGTGTCCATCGACGAGTACTATCCTTCCTCCCAGGATGCGATCCAGAGCCGTAACCACCGTCTCCACGAGACCCTGCTGGACAAGATCGACATCCGGAAGGAGAACATCCACATCCCCGACGGCACCGTCCCGCAGGAATTCGTGTCCGCCTACTGCGCGGAATTCGACAAGATCGCGCGGAACCTGGACCTGCTGGTCGTCGGCATCGGCGAAGACGGACAGGTGGGTTTCAACGAAGCCGGCAGCAACGAGAAGACGCGCACCCGCACCGTCCGCCTCTCCTACAAGTCCCGCAAGCGCCAGGCCAAGAACTTCAACCACGACATCACGGCCACGCCGCAGAGCGCCATCACGATGGGCATCGGGACGATGCTCACCGCCGGCCGCATCGTCCTGATGGCCTGGGGTGAAGACAAGGCCCGGGCGGTCAAGGCCGTCGCCGAAGGCGAGATGACCTCCGCCTGCCCGGCCTCCCTGCTGCAGCGTCACGACCACATCCACTTCTTCGTGGACGAGACCGCCGCGAGCCTGCTGACCCGCGTGGTCGCCCCCTGGCTCGTGGGCCCCTGCGACTGGACGCCCAAGTTCGTCCGCAAGGCGGTCGTATGGCTGTGCCAGACCGTCGGCAAGCCCATCCTGAAACTCACGGAAAAGGACTACCTGGAGAACAATCTCGGCGAACTGCTCGAACGGTTCGGCCCGTATGACAAGATCAACATCGACGTCTTCAACGACCTCCAGCACACCATCACGGGCTGGCCGGGCGGCAAGCCGGGCGCCGGGGCCGAAGACACCACGCGGCCCGTGTCCGCCCTCCCGTACCCGAAGACCGTCCTGATCTTCTCCCCGCACCCGGACGACGACGTCATCTCCATGGGCGGAACCTTCATCCGCCTGGCCTCCCAGGGCCACGACGTGCATGTCGCCTATGAGACCTCCGGCAACGTGGCGGTCCACGACGACGTCGTGCTCCAGCACATGGACGCCGCATACCAACTCGGTTTTGCCGACAAGTTCGCCGAAGCCAAGGCCCTCGTCGAGAGCAAGCGCCCCGGCGAGCCCGAACCCCGCGCGCTCCTGGACATGAAGGGCGCCATCCGCCGCAGCGAAGCCCGCGGCGCCGTCCGTTCCTTCGGCCTCAACGACAACACCAACGCACACTTCCTGAACCTCCCGTTCTACGAGTCCGGCGGCATCAAGAAGAAGCCGCGCACCCAGGCCGACGTGGACATCATCAAGGACCTCATCTCCCGGCTCAAGCCCCACATGATCTTCATGGCCGGCGACCTGGCGGACCCGCACGGGACGCACCGCGTATGTACGGAAGCCGCCCTCGACGCCGTGGAGCAACTCAAGGCCGAAGGCAACGACTGGCTCGCCGACACCCACATCTGGCTCTATCGCGGCGCCTGGATGGAGTGGGAACTCGGCCGCGTGGACATGGCCGTCCCGCTGAGCCCGGACGAGGTCGTCAAGAAACGCCACGCCATCTTCCGCCATCTCTCGCAGAAGGACATCGTCCCGTTCCCGGGCGAGGATCCGCGCGAGTTCTGGCAGCGGGCCGAGGAGCGTACCCAGAACACCGCCAGGCTCTACGACCAGTTGGGCATGGCGGAATACCAGGCCATCGAAGTATTCCTGAAACTCTGTTAGTCTTTAGTGTATATTTTACTTACTTGACATCATGAAAGTCATCATCCGTGACAACGCGAAGCAAGGCTCCCTGTGGGCCGCGCACTATATCGCGTCCAAGATCAACGAGAAGGCAAAAGTCTCCGACAAGCCTTTCGTGCTGGGCCTCTGCACCGGCTCCACCCCGATCGACACCTATGCCGAACTCATCCGCATGGTCAAGGCCGGCGAGGTCTCCTTCAAGAATGTGATCTCCTTCAACATGGACGAGTACGTAGGACTCCCCGTGGAGCATCCCGAGAGTTACCACTCCTTCATGCACCGCTATCTGTTCGACCATATCGACGAGCCGGCGGAGAACATCCACATCCTGGACGGCAACGCCCCCGACACGGAGGCCGAGTGCGCCGCCTATGAGCAGGCCATCGTCGATGCCGGCGGATTCGACCTGTTCCTCGGCGGAGTGGGCGAAGACGGACACATCGCCTTCAACGAGCCCTTCTCCTCGCTGAGTTCCCGCACCCGCGTGGTGACCCTCACCCAGGACACCCGCGAGGTCAACGCCCGTTTCTTCGAAGGCAACCCGGAGGCCGTTCCCGCCCAGGCGCTCACCGTGGGCGTCGCCACCGTCCTGTCCTCCAGGGAGGTCGTCATCCTCGCTTTCGGTTCCAAGAAGGCGCGCGCCCTGAAGGATGCGATCGAGGGGCCGATGTCCCACTACTGCACCCTCAGCGGCCTGCAGAACCACCCGGCGGGCACCATCGTCTGCGACGAGGCTTCCATCGGTGAGGTGAAGGTGAACAGTTACCGCTACTTCAAGGCCGTCGAGGCCGCGGAGAACCGGTAAGTGGCGATCCATACGGAGAATCTGCGGCCGGAACTCCCCGGCGGCCGCAAGATGAACGGCTGGCTGGCGCTCAGCCCGCTCCTGATATTCCTGCTGGCGTACCTGGTGTCATCGCTCGTGGCGCGGGACTTCTACAAGGTTCCCGTCGCCGCTGCATTCATCATCGCATCGGCGTACGCGATGGTCATCACCCGCAGCGTGGAGAAGACGGACGACAAGATCTCCATCTTCTCCCGCGGCGCGGGAAACCGGAACGTCCTCCTGATGATCTGGATCTTCGTCCTGGCGGGCGCCTTCGCAGCGACGGCTAAGGATATCGGCGCCATCGACGCGACCGTCAATGCGATGCTGCGCATCCTGCCCGGAAAACTGATCTTCGCGGGACTGTTCCTCGCGGCCTGTTTCATCTCGATGGCCATCGGCACCAGCGTGGGCACGGTCGTGGCCCTGGTACCTATCGCGGCGGGAATCGCCCAGGAAACGGGCGTGGGCGTGCCGATGATGACAGCCGTCATCATCGGCGGCTCCTTCTTCGGTGACAACCTCTCGTTCATTTCCGACACGACCGTGGCGGCCACCAAGACCCAGGGCTGCTCGATGCGGGACAAGTTCCGGGCTAACCTGTGGATTGCAGCGCCGGCCGCGCTGGTGGTGACGGTCCTGTACGTGGTGATGGGCCTGAAGGTGGAAGCGGCACCGGCGACGGCGTCCGTCCAGTGGCTGGGGCTCATCCCCTACCTGCTGGTCATCGGCCTGGCCCTCGCGGGGATGAACGTGGTGACGGTGCTCGCGCTCGGCATCGGCGTGAACGGGGTCATCGGCTGGAGCACGGGCGCCTACGACTGGATCGGATGGATGTCCTCCATCGGCACCGGCATCGGGTCGATGGGCGAACTGATCATCGTCTCCCTGCTCGCCGGCGGCATGTTGGAACTCATCCGCTACAACGGCGGCCTGGACTTCATCATCCAAGGCCTCACCCGGCGCATCCGGGGACCGCGCGGGGCCTATTTCTCCATCGCCGGACTGGTGTCCCTGGTGAACTTCTGCACGGCGAACAACACCATCTCCATCATCACCGTGGGACCGCTGGCGAAGGACATCTCGGAAAAGTACCGGCTGGACCCGCGCAAGACGGCCTCCATCCTGGACACGTACTCCTGCCTGATCCAGGGCATCATCCCCTACGGCGCCCAGATGCTGATGGCTTCCGGCCTCGCCGGCGTGTCCGCCGCCTCCATCACGGGCTACCTCTACTATCCCTTCGCCCTGGCCGTGTTCGCCTCCCTGTCCATCGTCTTCAGATTTCCGCGGAAATACAGTTGAGCGGTACCGCGATTTTTGAGAAAAATCGCTACCTTTGCAAAAATTCCGCGCAACATGTCCTTTATCGATGAAAGAATTGCCCAGGAAGGCCTTACTTTTGACGATGTACTCCTCATTCCGGCGTACTCCGAAGTCCTTCCGCGGGAGGTAAGCCTGCATACGCGCTTCTCCCGCAACATCAGCCTGAACATACCGGTCGTGTCCGCTGCGATGGACACCGTCACCGAGGCGCCGATGGCCATCGCCCTGGCAAGGGAAGGAGGCATCGGCGTCATCCATAAGAATATGGGCATAGCCGCACAGGCGGCGGAGGTCCGCAAGGTCAAGCGTTCCGAGAACGGAATGATCAGCGACCCCGTCACCATCAACCAGGACCAGACCGTCGGAGACGCCCTCCGGCTCATGCGGGAAAACCACATCGGCGGCATTCCCGTGACCGACGGCGAACGGCACCTCGTGGGCATCGTCACGAACCGCGACGTCCGCTTCTTCGAGGACATGTCCGTGCCGGTCCGTGCCGTGATGACGGCCGAAGGCCTGGTGACCATCCCCGACAACCGGACGGACCGCGAGTACGTGAAGTCCGTCCTCCAGAAATACAAGGTGGAGAAACTCCCCGTGGTGGATGCGAACGGCCGCATCGTGGGCCTCATCACCTACAAGGACCTCATCAAGGAGCGCCTGCACCCGGATGCCTGCAAGGACGACCGGGGACGTCTCCGCGTGGCGGCGGGCATCGGCATCACGCCGGACGCCCTGGACCGCGTTGCCGCCCTGTATGCCGAAGGCGTGGACGCCGTCGTGCTGGATTCCGCCCATGGACACTCCAAGGGCGTGATCGACCTGCTGAAGCGCGTGAAATCGGCTTTCCCGTCCCTGGACGTGGTAGTGGGCAACGTCGCTACCGAGGAAGGCGCCCGTGACCTCGTGAAGGCCGGCGCCGACGGCGTGAAGGTGGGCATCGGCCCGGGCTCCATCTGCACCACCCGCATCGTCGCGGGCGTGGGCGTGCCCCAACTGAGCGCCATCTACAACGCCTACCAGGCTGTCAAGGGCACCGGCGCGACGCTTATCGCCGACGGCGGCCTCCGCTACTCCGGCGATGTCGTCAAGGCCCTCGCGGCCGGCGGCGACTGCGTGATGTGCGGCTCCATGTTCGCCGGGACGGAGGAGTCCCCGGGCGAAACGATCATCTACAGCGGCCGTAAGTTCAAGGCCTACCGCGGCATGGGTTCCATCGACGCGATGGCCGCCGGCTCCAAGGACCGCTATTTCCAGTCCGACAAGGTGGAACTCAAGAAACTGGTGCCGGAAGGCATCGTGGGACGGGTTCCGTACAAAGGCACCCTCGCCGAGACGGTGTACCAGTTGGTGGGCGGCCTCCGCTCCGGCATGGGCTACTGCGGCGCCCGCGACCTGGAGGCCCTGAAGCACGCGAAGTTCACCCGCGTCACCGCCAGCGGCATGACGGAAAGCCACCCGCACGACATCACCATCACCAAGGAAACCCCCAACTACTCCCGCGGTGAATAAGATCCTGATCCTAGACTTCGGCTCCCAGGTGACTCAGTTGATCGGCCGTCGCCTCCGGGAGTTGAATGTCTATTGCGAGATCTTCCCCTTTGATAAAATGCCGGCGCTGGATGACACTGTGAAGGGTGTCATCCTGTCCGGCAGCCCTTGTTCCGTCCGCGACGCGAATGCGCCGCAACTGGACCTGGCCCCCATCAAGGGCCGCCTGCCGATCCTGGGCATCTGTTACGGCGCCCAATACATCGCCCATTCCTGCGGCGGCAAGGTCGAAGGTTCCCTCGCCCGCGAATACGGCCGTGCCATGCTGGACGTCATCCGTCCGGACTCTCCGCTCCTGGCCGGGGTGAAGGCCCATTCCCAGGTGTGGATGTCCCACGGCGACACCATCTCCCGTCTGCCGGAAGGGGGCGTCGCCATCGCGCGGACAGCCGATATCCCTTACGCCGCCTACCAGATCGAAGGCGAGCCCACCTTCGCGGTCCAGTTCCACCCGGAAGTGTTCCATACCGAGGAAGGCGGGAAGATCCTTGCGAATTTCGCCCTCGGCATCTGCGGCTGCGAGGGTGACTGGACCCCGGATTCCTTCATCGAGACCACGGTGGCGGACCTCCGCGCCCGGCTCGGGAACGACAAGGTCATCCTGGGCCTGAGCGGCGGGGTGGATTCCACCGTCGCGGGCGTGCTGCTGCACAAGGCCATCGGCCATAACCTCACCAGCATCTTTGTCAATAACGGCCTCCTCCGGAAGAACGAGTTCGAGGATGTCCTCACCTCGTATCAGGACATGGGCCTGAACGTCATCGGAGTCGATGCCTCCCGCGCCTTCCTGGACGCCCTTGCCGGGGTCTCGGAACCCGAGGCCAAGCGGAAGGTCATCGGCCGCCTGTTCGTGGAGACGTTCGACAAGTACGCGCGGCAGATCGAGGGCGCCCGCTGGCTCGCCCAGGGGACCATCTACCCCGACGTCATCGAGTCCGCCGGCATCCCCGGCATCGCCTCCAAGATCAAGAGCCACCACAACGTGGGCGGCCTTCCCGAGGAAATGAACCTGCAGGTCGTGGAACCCCTCCGGATGCTCTTCAAGGATGAGGTCCGCCGCGTGGGCCGCGCCCTGGGCATCAAGGAGGAACTCGTGGGCCGGCATCCTTTCCCGGGCCCGTCCCTGGGCGTCCGTATCCTGGGCGACATCACCGAGGAAAAACTCCGCATCCTGCGCGATGCGGACGATATCTTCATCAAGGGCCTCCGCGCCTACGACTGCACCGGCATGGGCTTCCGGTCCGCCTCGGACCCCCGCTTCATGGCCACGAACCTGTACGACGCCATCTGGCAGGCGGGCGTGGTCCTGCTGCCCATCCGCAGCGTCGGGGTGATGGGCGACGAGCGCACCTACGAGCATCCTGTCGCCCTCCGCGCGGTCGTCTCCACCGACGCGATGACCGCCGACTGGTTCCCACTCCCCTACGACTTCCTCTCCGAGGTCTCCAACGAGATCATCAACAAGGTCCGGGGCGTGAACCGGGTGGTGTACGACGTGAGTTCGAAGCCGCCGGCAACGATTGAATGGGAATAGAACGAAAATTAACATATCAGCATTAAAACCATGAGTACAAGCAATGTTCGTCCCGCCGACATGGAGCGGATCACGACGCCCGAACTGGCCCGGAAATTCATCGAAGAACAGATTCAGGAACTGCGCGCCCAGATCGGCGACAAGAAGGTCCTGCTCGCCCTGTCGGGCGGTGTCGATTCCTCCGTCGTCGCGGCGCTCCTCATCAAGGCCGTGGGCAAGCAGTTGGTTTCCGTCCATGTGAACCATGGACTCCTCCGCAAGGGCGAGCCCGAGCAGGTGGTGCGCGTGTTCCGTGACGAACTCGACGCCAACCTGGTGTATGTGGATGCCACGGACCGTTTCCTGGACAAACTGGCCGGCGTGGCCGATCCCGAGCAGAAGCGCAAGATCATCGGCGCGGAATTCATCCGCGTGTTCGAGGAGGAGGCCCGCAAACTCGAGGGCATCAGTTTCCTGGCGCAGGGAACCATCTATCCGGACATCGTCGAATCCGGTCCCGTCAAGTCCCACCACAACGTGGGCGGCCTCCCCGAAGACCTCCGGTTCGAACTCGTGGAGCCCATCAAACTCCTGTTCAAGGACGAGGTCCGCGTCGTGGGCAAGGAACTCGGCCTTCCTGACAACATGGTCTATCGCCAGCCGTTCCCCGGCCCCGGCCTGGGTGTCCGCTGCACCGGCGCCATCACGCGCGACCGCCTGGAGGCCCTGCGCGAAAGCGATGCCATCCTGCGCGAGGAATTCGCGAAGAACGGCCTCGAGGGCAAGGTCTGGCAGTATTTCACCATCGTTCCCGACTACAAGTCCACGGGCGTCAAGGACAACAAGCGCAGTTGGGACTGGCCGGTCATCATCCGTGCCGTCAACACCCGCGATGCGATGACCGCCACCATCGAAGAGATTCCCTACGCGCTGCTGCACCACATCACCAAACGTATCATCACGGAAGTGCCCGGAGTGAACCGCGTGCTGTACGACCTTACCCCGAAGCCCACCGGAACCATTGAATGGGAATAGCCATGCTGCACTATGAAAAACCCCAATGCCGGGTTCGTGACCTGGAACTGGAAACCGATTTGCTGACCGGTTCCACCGAACCGTATCCGTTCGATCCGTTCGATCCTGAATTTGACAACTGACCTGCCATGAAAAGGATAATGTGGATTTGCGCGGCCGTGTTGGGTCTGGCTGGCTGCGCCAAGGTGGAGGAGATAGCCTCCACGGCAGGACCGGCTCAAGTTTCGGATTCCGTCTCCGCGGATCCATTTGCCGTCGAACCCGCCGCCGGTGTTTCCGCTCCGGCCGGCGCTCAGTTCTCCGTTTACGCCGGCTTTGCCGACCCCGCGCAGACGCGTTCCCGCCTGGAGCCGGGGGAGTCGGAAGCGAAACTCCTCTGGACGCGCGGCGACTCGTTTTACTGCCTGTTCAACTACAACGAAGGTAGTTACAACTATACGCTGTTCTCCACACAGGATGATGGCGTCACCTCGGCCTCTTTCTCCACGTACACCACTTTGTCCGGGACCGGATTCCACTGCATTTATCCGAACCTGCCCAAGTTCGGGGTCTTGCCCGATGGATCGTTCCTGTACGGACTCAACCTTCCCGTGAACCAGAACGCAGTGGCCGGCGGCATCGAGGAAGGGATGAACCGCGCCTTCGCCTATGCGGACCAACTGACCAAGACGCTGGACGATCCGTTGACACTGAACAACGCCATTTCCCTGCTGAAGTTCCGCCTGGACGGCGCCATCGTCTCCCAGGTCAAGGAAATCACGTTCACGGCTACCGGCGCCATCGCGGGTGATAGGTCTTTCCTGAACGTGGACGGTTTCCTCTCCGAGAGCCCTTCCTATTATTTCACGGACGATGTCAAGTCGTCCAAGGTGGTCCTGAAAGGCGATTTCGAAGCCGGTAAGGATTATTACATCGCGCTCTGGCCGCGCCAGACGTCCGGGTTCAAGATGGAATTCTCCGACGGTGTGGGCGCTTCGACGGTCAAGCGTTCTTCCAAGAGCCTGACGTTCGAGCGCTCCCGTATCAAGGATTTCGGCACCATCAGCCTGGGTGACGAGTTCGTGAGCGGCGGTGCCGGCGTGGAAGCCGTCAGGTATATGACAGCGACGGAAGGGACTAAGCCGGTTACGGTCGCTGTCATTCCGGAAGGATTCACCATGGACGAACTTCCCCTGTTCGAGCAACTGGCCCGGTCCGGTGTGGACGCTCTGTTCTCCACGGAACCGTACAAGACTTACCGGAACCGGTTCAACGTGTATTTCCTGAAGGCAGCATCGCCTCAATCCGGAGCCAGCGTCACCGACGGGAACGGTACCGTCACGAAGTCCGTGTCCACCCTGTTCAGCGCCGCATGGGGCGAAACCGCACATGGTGACATGCGGGCCGACGATTCGAAGGTGTTCGCATTCGTGAACGAGTATTGCCCCGACATCGTAAACGGCATCCACCCCATCACCGAAGTGCCCATCATCATGATCATCAACGATACGCGGTATGGCGGCATATGCTGGTCCTACAGCAACGGGCAGGGTTTCGGTATGATTCCGTATACCAGGGGGGGCGGTGGCCTTTCCTGGCAGTACGAAAGCATTATGGCTGCGACGGACGATCCGATTCCGACGCCGTCGTCCAGCGAGGACCTGCAGAATTACTACCGCTTCACGACCCAGGAAGACCTTGCCGAACTGGGCCAGAGCAACGGTGACTGGCGCAACATCCTGGTCCATGAGTTCGGCGGTCACTGCTTCGGTCGGCTGGGTGACGAGTACTGGTCCAGTGAACAACTGAAATATATCAACGGCGGGATCGACGGCCATACATGGCCCGTCCCGATGGCCCTTAACGTGGCCTCCGATCCGGCGGCCGCCCCTTGGAAGGAGACCCTGCTGGACCGCCAGGACGACCTGACGGCGCTCGATTCCCATTACAGCCGCATCGGCGTGTACCAGGGAGCCATGGGCTACATCTACGGCCGCTGGCGTTCCGAGAAGATCAGTTGCATGATCGACAACCGATTCTATTTCTCCGCCTGGCAGCGCTACCTGATTGCGAAGCGCATCTTCACCCTCTCGGGCGATGCGGCCGGCTTCACGTTCGACTCCTGGCTGGCGAAGGATATTACGGTCGATCCGGTCCGCGACAAAGACGCCAGCCTGACGCCCGGCATGCAGGAGCACCGCACTTATACGCCGGTCGGCCCGCTTCCGCCGCCTGTCCTGGTGGAGAACTGAACTTTTTTCTGAAAACGGCTTGCAGATTCGGAAAAAAGTAGTACCTTTGCAGTCCCGTTTTGGGATATTGAGATATGGTGTAATGGTAGCACTACAGATTCTGGCTCTGTCAGTGAGGGTTCGAGTCCTTCTATCTCAACCGAAAATCAGCCTTCGTCAAGCTGATTTTCTTTTTGAAAAACAATGACGGCGGGGTAGCTCAGCTGGTTAGAGCGTCGGATTCATAATCCGGAGGTCGTGGGATCGTGACCCACTCCCGCTACTGAACATACGATATAAGCAAGCCGGTGAGTACGAAACCGCTTGCACCTGAAACAACCTCACTATATACCCGGCGCTTTTCAGCGGCGGATTTTTTATTGTCTATCAGGCTGTTACATTGGCGCAGGTAGGGTTTTTCCGTGGGGACCTGCGCCAAACGCCCTCCCTACCAGTGCCCTGCAAGCGCATAGGTGCATTTTTTGTAAGGGAGAGAATTTGTTCACGAATAATGATTATATGATAGGTTTATTCTCCCCCCAAACCCGGAACGTGTTCCTTCTTGGAATAGCCGTTTCCTTGTTCTGCTGTGCCGGTAACGCCTCTGCGCAAAACTATATCGGCGGTAGTTTCAGTATTTCAAATACGGTCAGCCAGGTTTCGTCATCCGGCGATCGAAGGAATCTTTTCGGTATCAACGTCGCGCCTGATTTCGGGCGGGAACTCGGAGAAAGATGGGCGGCAGGTATCCGTCCTACGCTTGGGTTCAGTTGTAATACGGTCGGCAGCCAGAATGATTATGTTTTCTCCTTGGGAGTCAATCCTTATGCCCGATACCAATTGCTTACCGCCAAGCGCTTCGGTTTATGGGCAGAGGCTGGTCCCTACTTGAATTACAGTCTATCCCGGACCCGGTCAGAAGGAGTTGGAGGCAGTTATTCAAACGAATCCCGTATCTTGAATTACGGTATCCAAGTCCTTCCTGTACTGACTTATCACCTGAGCGGCCACATTTCTCTGGAAACCCGGCTCAACCTATTCTCCGTCGCCTTGAACGGAACGCATTCCACCAACATTTCCCATACCACCAACAACGCCCAGACATCCGACACCTTCACCTGTGGACTGAGCGCCACCTCCAAAAACATCTTGAGTTCCCTAGGCGACATCACCCTCGGCTTCCTTTACCATTTCTAGAGATTCCGGAATTCTACGGATAATCCAGTGGGAAGTGCTCCTGATAAACCTGTCGTTTCCCAACCTCACGATAACCTATGCCCGTACAGGTCCAGATCCTGGACCGGTACAAGCATTTAGGGCGTTTTTTGCTTGTATAGGTCCCGCCGGTGGACCTATACGGGCACTGGTATTCCCAAGTGGTCCTCGTACAAATCTGATTTGTACAGGAAATCATTCGCAGAGCGGCATTTTTGTGTACAAGTCTCGCCGATTCGACCGATCTTCGCCCGATTCTGGAAGATTTGAGCAAGAAAACTCGGCCAGAAGCGCACCCCTATGTACAAGCGAGATTTGTACATCGCTTCATGGATAGCGCCGGACAGTGTTCCGCTCCTTTTTTCTTACTTCCTTGTCACATTTCGGGTATCAAAGCGAAAAAAAAACTATCTTTGCACCCAAATTCGCCAAAAGCAACCAACATACCCTAACATGAAAAGAACCGGATATTACCTCCTTACCGTCCTTTCCCTGCTGCTGATTGCCTGCGAGCGGGAAGATATTCCCACCAATCCCGAGTCTGGTAAAAGCATCGTCATCCTTTCCGACAACGACGTGCACTGCGCCATAGACGGCTATACGCGCCTGGCGGGCCTTCACGATGCCATCGAAGCCAGCGATACGGCGTGGGTGGCCACGGTCAGTTGCGGTGACTACCTCCAAGGAGGGAACGCGGGGGCGCTTTCCCGCGGACAGTATATCGTGGATGTCATGAAAGAAGTGGGCTATGATGCCGTCACCCTGGGGAACCACGAGTTCGACTACGGGATGGACCGGATGCAGGAACTGATGCCGCAGATCGGCGTTCCCATCGTCTGTGCCAATCTGTACAAAAACGGGTCCTCCGAACCTTGCTTTGCCTCCTATA
>JAEEGK010014287.1_pt1 | contig 17758 bp, 20 predicted proteins | sample 8958771 | NCBI WGS metagenome assembly JAEEGK01 (sample SAMN16246547, study PRJNA631951) | gut metagenome | biome: gut microbiome; feature: rumen; material: SC-attached | host: Bos | place: Iran: Karaj | collected 2018-10
TTTCGCGCTGCTCGCTCGCGAGCGCTTTGTTATATTACCACATTCGCTCGGACTTGTCAAGAACTTTTTTCTCTCGTCGCTGCATTTTTTCAGCCGGTTCAAATCCTCGACGCCCTCCTTGCGAGTGCCTTGCTATATTACCACCTCTTTCCCCCTTTGTCAACTCCTTTTTTCATTTTTCTCCCTTTATTTTTGATATTTTTTAAAACGAGCAAAAATACGAGCGTTCCGATTGCGACGCCGAGGTTTATCCACGGATAGAACAGGTCGATAAACTCCGAGAGCTCAAACGAATTCTCTCCGGCGAGCCGTCCCGCCGCATACACCACCGGGAACGACAGCAGCGCAGCCCTCTTTCTGCCGATAAACTTTTTCAAGGGCTCCGCCGCAGCCATGATCAGCATCGTAACATAAGACAGATCTGTGATCAGCCACAGCATAATAACCGACGGTTCTATCCGGTCAAATATCTCAAATACACTGATATTGCTTATCATCACAAAAAACGCGAACTGCCGCGTAAGCGCAGTTTCGGGGCCCAGCACCCCGACCGTCGCCGCCGCGTGGAGCGCAAGCATTACGCAATAGACCGCTATCCACAAAACTGCGGTCTTCATCCGGAACTCTTCGCCCGAATACTCTCCGAGAAACGACAGATAGAGCCAAACGCTGCCCGTTCCGATTATCGGCAGCGCCGCCCTGACCACATCGTCCAGCTCCAGGACATTCACCGGGAGCAGATACCAGCTTTTTAAATCGGGCAGGGCCATCAAATAGACAAAACCGAGCGTCAGCAACAACAGCAGCGCGCAAAGCTCCATCGTTCTGACCGCGAAGCGCCGTTTGCCAGCAGCCGCAAAGCAGGCCAGCGCCAGCATCGTAAGCGAAAAGAACGCCGGGCTGCCCGTATTGTAAACCGTTGACACCATGCGTTCCCCGCTGCTTCTTACTATCACCCCCGCGCAAAACAGCATCCACGCCCCGAGCAGCAGACCGAACAATACGCCGACGCGCCGCCCAAGACAGTCCTGCATACACTCCAGTAATCCCTTGTGCCCTTCCAGCAGCTTTTTCAGCATCCAGGCAACGCCTACCAGCGGAAGGAACGCGGCGAGCGGCGAAATCCAGCACATTTTGTAAGCTTCCCTGAGCGGATAATAAAACATTAAGCGCGAGGCGGGCGCAAACGACGCCGCAAAAGCCGCCATAGCGAATTGTCTGAAGCTTATTTTCGCTTTAACCAAGCTCTTTGTTCCCTCCGCTTTGCAGATTTTCCTTTGCGTAAGTCCTTCTGATTTTCGTTTTCACTGAAATCACTGTTTCCGCGCCGAGATAGGCCTTCTCCGCCCCCTCTGCGAGCCGTGCCGTTTCTATCGGGTGCTTCATCGCGATCATTTTCATTATTTTTATAAAATCACATTCAAGCCTGTGCGACTTCTCTATCACGCTTCGCACACGCTCAAGCTCCAGACGCGCGAGCTCTGTCTCAAGCAGGCTTATCACGCTCTTGTCAAATAGGTCTATCGGATTTTGGAGCTCCATGATATTTCCCTGTATATTTATATTAATGTAGATTCTGTTCAGGCGGCCGTTTTTGAATTCTCCGTCGTACTCAGCCTCCTCGCGGCTCATTTCGAGCGTCACGAAGCCGCCCATGCCGTCCGGAAGCGTCGTAATATCGTTCACAGCCTTGTTTGTCATGATGGTGACGGCTCTCGCGTTATCGGTATCGATAAAATCGACAAGTCTGTTTTGTTTTATCACCGCATAGCCTGCCGAACGTATGATCTTGCTGCTTTCGCCGCTGACTATCCCCGCCTCGTCCACCGTTTCTATCGCCGCGGCCAGCATGTTCCCGCACTGGGCTATCTCCTCTCCGCTCTCGCCGCAGCTGTAAACATGGCTCTCGGAAACGAGCTGAACGTCCTTTTCGAGCGATTCAAGCAGTGCGCCGATATTTTTTCCTTCGGACGAGGCCCAGCTTATCATATCCTTCGCCCTTCCGCCCTTTACGACATACAGTCTCGTGTCCAGCCGCATCTCCACGCCGCGCTCAATATAATCTATGCAGGCGCTTACGTTTTCCCTCGCGGCCTTCTCGCCTATGACGAGCTCCTGAACATGCCCGTAGAATATATATTTTTTCGTGGAATAGCTCTGCATCTTTTTAAGCGCCTCGCTCACGCTGTCCGCTTCCGCAGACAGGACGCTTACCTTCTCCGAGCCCTCTTTGCCCGCCATCGAGACTGTGGCGACGATTTTGCCGTCCTCAATATCCACACCCACGGTCCTCACGAGGTCGATCTGATCGCTCGACCTTATATCGTTGTAAAGGAAATTCCTTTCGCAGCCGCCGAGGACGAGTCCCATCAGGAGCAGCGCGGCGGCAAAAAACCTTTTCATCGCCCCTTCACCTCATGTTCCACATGCAAATACGGCTTCCTCCGGCGTGAAAGCTTTATCGGCGCGCGCAGAAATTCTCTCGCTGCCCGCATCGCTCCACCGCCGACAAGCGGGGCCATATACGCCACGCCGAGGTTTTCGAGGCTGCACAGATGGTAGATAAGCGCTATCGTTCCGAGCATCACGCCGTAAACCCCCGTCGCCAGCGCCAGCAGCACCGCCGCCATCCGGCAAAGGCGCACCACCGCCGCCATCTCCTGGTTCGGCGCCGTGTAACCCGTTATCCCCGCCAACGCCACTACGATAACGACTATCGGTGAAACGACCTTCGCCTCCACGGCCGACTGCCCCACGACGAGCCCGCCTATAATGCTCACCGTCTGTCCGACGCTCTGCGGAAGCCTTATCCCCGCCTCCTGCAATATTTCAAAAATCACAAGCATGCCCAAAATCTCAGCCGCTGTTGAAAACGGAACGCTCTGCTTGTTTTCGATTATCGAAAGCATGAGCTTTGTCGGTATCATCTCCTGGTGGTACATCTCCGCCGCCACGAATACCGCGGGCATGAAAACGCTTATGATAAGGGCGATATACCGCAGGATCGTCAGCGCCGAAGCGATTATGAAATGCCCCGCGTTATCCTCGGGAACGCGGAAAAATTCCGTAAAATTCGCCGGCGCCATATATGCAAACGGCAGTCCGTCCGCGATAACGCCGACGCGCCCTTCGAGAAGCCCGATAGCGAGCTTATCCGGCCGTTCCGTCGCGATAAGCTGAGGAAACGGCGTTTTATAGTTCTCCGAAAGGTTTTCTTCGAGCTCTGCCGCGCTCAGAACAGCCTCGCCCCGCAGGGTTTGAAGGCGACTGCGCGTCTGGGCGACCATTTCCGGCTCCGTCACTCCATCTATATAAATGAGCGCGGTTTTAGTTCGCGAAATGTCGCCGAGGCTGAATTCCTCCACCCGCACCGTATGATTGCGAAGCTTTTTCCGCAGTAACGCCGTGTTTGTGCGGAGGTTTTCGGTGAAGGATTCCTTCGGCCCCTTTACGCTTTTTTCGACCGTCGGCTCATTTATCGCGCGTTTGTCCGCCGATTTGGTCTCAAAGGCGACAGCCGCGCCGCTTTTTTTGAGTACGAGCACGCAGAACCCGCAAAGCAGCTCGCAGCTTGCCTGTTTCGCGTCGCCGCAGGGCTTTGCGTAATATTCAAACACTCCCCCGTGCAGTATCCGCCGGACAGCCGCATTCTCATCCGCCGCGTTTCCGAAACGCAGCCCGTCCGTAAGGGGCGCGATAACGTCCCGAGAGACGCTTTCCCCGCTCACAAGCCCGTCGATGAAGAAGAGCTCGGCCTCTATGCTTTCGTTTTCCCCGAAATGCAGCGTTCTTATTTCAAAATCGTCGTTAGCCTCAAAAATCCGCCGCAGGCTCGCGGATATATCGTTGTCTTTTTTCATCATTTTCCTCATAAATAAATCGTAAACAGGTTTACAAAACCGCTTTCAGTAATGTATACTATATTAGTTATAGTATCCGGCGGCAATCACGCGGGCGCGCCTATACTGTCTATCATCCCCTTTGTCCGGTAAAATATGCGTTTTGACAAAGGCAGCCAAGCTCTGAAACGAGTTCCGTTTTTCTTTTTTTGCCGTTTTGCCCATTTGAGTTCTTGTGAAAGGAATGGTCGTAAAATGCAAAAGCTGACCCCTTCCCAACTTAAAATTCTTGAATGCATAAAAGAATATATTGGCGCAAACGGCTATCCGCCCTCGGTTCGCGATATATGCGCCGCCGCAGGACTCGCCTCGCCGTCTACCGTGCAGTTTCACCTCAACGCGCTTGAGCGCGAGGGTTATATCGCGCGCGACGGCGGGAGGAACCGTTCCATCCGGCTTACCGAGCCAGCTTCCTCCGGGGTTCCGATAATCGGCTCCGTCGCCGCGGGCTCGCCCATCCTCGCCGTGGAGGACGCTTTGGGCTACATTCCCTATGAGCCCTCCGGCTCCGGCGAATTTTTCGCTCTCAAAATCAAGGGCGATTCTATGATAAACGCCGGAATTTTAGACGGGGACATGGTCGTCGTCCGCCGGCAAAGCTCAGCCGACGAAGGGGAAATCGTCATCGCCATGATAGAAGGTGAGGCCACCTGTAAGCGCCTTTCCCGCAAAAACGGTCGCGTCTGGCTTCTCCCGGAAAACCCCGCTTATTCCCCCATAGACGGTTCGGGTGCCGTCCTGCTCGGCAAGGTCAACGCCGTCATCAGAAAATATTAACGCCTCCCGGCGAAAGGACTATTCATAGATGTTTAAAAATCTTCGTGAAACGCTTAACGCATATAAGGCGCGCGACCCTGCCGCCCGTTCATCCATAGAAATACTTCTGCTCTATCAGGGCGTTCACGCCATAATATACCACCGCTTTGCCCATTTTCTTTATCTTCATCATCTGCGCTTTCTCGCGAGAATGGTGTCCCAGTGGTCGAGGCACTTCACAGGCATTGAGATCCACCCCGGCGCGACGATAGGCCGCCGCCTCGTCATAGACCACGGCATGGGCACGGTGATAGGCGAAACGGCGATAATCGGCGACGATTGCCTGCTTTATCAGGGCGTTACCCTCGGCGGAACCGGCAAGGACAAGGGCAAGCGCCATCCCACGCTCGGCAATAACGTCATGGTAGGCTCCGGCGCCAAGGTTCTCGGTCCCTTCACCGTCGGCGATAATTCCCGCATCGCGGCAAACGCAGTCGTTCTCACGGAGGTTCCGCCGGACAGTACGGCCGTCGGCATCCCCGCAAAAATCGTCCGCAAATCCGGCGAAAAGGTCAATTACGCCTCCGAGGTCGACCAGATCCACATCTCCGACCCCGTCGCGCTTGAGCTTGCCGCCCTGCGCGCGCGCATAGAAAGTCTTGAAAACACGGAGGAAGACAGGAAATGAAGCTTTATAACTCTCTCACAAGGAAAAAAGAAGACTTTGTCCCCATCGAGGAGGGCAAGGTCAAAATGTATACCTGCGGCCCGACGGTTTACCATTTCGCCCACATCGGCAATCTCCGCAGCTATATCATGGAGGACATTCTCGAAAAATACCTCCGCTACACGGGCTACGACGTAAAGCGCGTCATGAACATCACCGACGTCGGTCACCTCACCTCCGACGCCGATGAGGGCGAGGACAAGATGCTCAAGGGCGCAAAGCGCGAGCATAAGTCCGTCCTCGAAATAGCCAAATTCTACACCGACGCATTTTTCTCTGACTGTAAAAAGCTCAACATCAAATATCCCGACGTCGTCGAGCCCGCGACCCACTGCATAGACGAATACATTAAAATAATAACAAAGCTCATCGACACCGGCTACGCCTACCTTGCCGGCGGCAACGTATATTTTGACACGAGCAAGCTTGAAAAATACTATGTCTTCAACGATTTCAACGCCGAAGACCTCGCCGTCGGCGTCCGCGAGGGTGTCGGGGAGGATACGAACAAACGCAACAAGAACGATTTCGTCCTCTGGTTCACGAAGTCGAAGTTCGAGGAGCAGGCGCTTAAATGGGATTCCCCCTGGGGCGTGGGCTACCCCGGCTGGCATATCGAGTGCTCCGGCATCTCCATGAAGCACCTCGGCGAGTATCTCGACATCCACTGCGGCGGCATAGACAATGCCTTTCCCCACCATACGAACGAGATTGCCCAGTCGGAAAGCTACCTCGGCCATAAATGGTGCAATTACTGGATGCACGTTCTCCATCTCAATACCGCCACGGGCAAAATGAGCAAATCAAGCGGCGAATTCCTCACTGTGTCCCTGCTTGAGGAAAAGGGCTACGACCCGCTCGTTTACAGGCTTTTCTGCCTCCAGAGCCATTACCGCAAGGCCCTCGTTTTCTCCTGGGAAAACCTCGATAACGCCGCCACGGCTTATTCCAAGCTCATCGCGAGGATAGCCGCGCTCAAGCCCGAGGGTGAAACGGACGAAGCTGCGCTCAGTGCCATGCGCGCCAAATTCACCGAGGCGCTGGATAATGACCTCAATACCTCCCTCGCCCTCACCGCCGTCTACGACGCGCTCAAGTTTAACACAAACGACGCTACGAAGCTCGCCGCCATCGCGGACTTTGACCGTGTCCTCGGCCTCGGCCTCGCCGAAAAGGCGGAAGCAAAACGCAAGGCGGACGCCGCCGCGCCCGCAGCCTCCGCCGGGGAATTCTTCGTAATCTCCGAGTCCGGCGAGCCCGACGCGGAAATAGAGGCCAAGCTCATCGCCCGCCGCGACGCGAAGAAGGCGAAAAACTTCGCGGAAGCGGACCGCATCCGCGACGAGCTTACTGCCGCAGGCATAGAAATAACCGACATACCCAACGGAGTAAAATGGAAGCGCGGGCAATAATTTTTTATTCTATACAAATCGGCAGGCTTTGTCCTGTCGATGGCAAATGTCAAGATATATTTTGACAAATCCTAAAATTTTACAATGTTGCTGATAGCCTAAATCGTCATACCACACAAAATAAAACAGTAAATAGACTTTCGCGGCATAAAACCAGTCTGAGGACTGGATTTATTCCACGGTTCTATTGACTGTTTTATTTTTTGTGTGGACCATGTAATTAAGCAAAGCTCGGCGGCGAGCTTTGCTGCACACTACTTTTTATGATGGGAGACGATATAATATGAGCGAAACGAAAAAAAGGTCTTTTACTCTGGAATTGACGGACAAAGAAACGGCGGCATTTATTGAAATGTGTTTCCGGGACGGTACCACCCCGACGGAAGTGCTGGAAGGCTTTATATGTGATCTTACGGAAGCGGAACGGACACGGGGAAGTGATGAGAGAATGCTTGCAACACAATATTATGAACGTTGCGGCTATGGCTTCTTCTTTTCCGGCGAACACCACACCTTCACGCAATGGCTTTTATATGATTATCGAATGGAAGATATAGCGGAAGCCCTGGACGATATAAAAGACCTTGAAAAAGAAGTGCAATACTTAACCGAACACCCGGACGAAGCGTACGAAGGCGAACTTGAAGACCTGGGCGCACAAATTGCGGATTGCAAGGAAAACATTGAAACCATATACCAGGAATACACGGCGGAAGTAAAAAGCCCGGATTCTCTTGAAGACGGCTTAAAGGGCGTGCGTGAATACCTGGAAACCATAGAAAAGGCAAAGGAAGGGGGCGCAATATGAGCGAAAACAAACACCCAGGGGGAAGACCTCGCAAAGAACTTTTTACACCGTTGACGAAGCGGCGGAATTGCTGTGCGTACTAAATAAGATGGAGGACGATAATAATGGCTAAAATCCTTAAAACTGTACGCTTGTCCGAAGAAATGATATCTATAATCAACGATCAAGCTGGGGAAAACTTTAACGCTAAACTGGAGTTGCTTATACAGCGCTGCTTCCTGGAGCTGCCGCAGGTAAAAAAAGAGCTTGCAGCGCTCAGCACTAAAAAACGATGTGAAGAAGAATTACTCAACCAGATCAGAGAAGATCGAAAGAAACAATCTGAAAGGCTCAAACGATTAAAACTCATAATTGACAACATTGAGATCGAGCTTAATCAATGCTACAGTTTATCAAAACCGTAATACATAAATCAACAGCCGGAGAGCGGATGCATGTGGCAGCTCTCCGGCTATTGTATTACAATGCTAAAGGTCAAAGTACGTATTAACAAGGAGGTTAACGGCAATGGCGAAAAAGCATAATGACTTAAATTACAAAGACCGAATCAAAATAGAAACACTACGAAACGAAAAGCGTTCAGTATCATATATAGCAAAAGAAATAGGAGTATGCAGACAGACAATATACAATGAGCTCCGGCGCGGCGAGTATATGCACAACTGCGGCTATTATGACCAAAAGCGCTACTCAGCCGACAGAGGTCAAGCAGCGCACCAGCAAGCGCAGAAAGCGAAAGGGCGTAACCTGAAAATCGGAAACGATATAGCATTTGCTTACTACATTGAAGATTTAATCGTAAACTACAAATACTCACCTGCTGCGGCGCTGGCGGAAGCACGGAAGGCGGGATATCAAACATCAATCTGCACTACTACTCTATATAGATATATAAACGCCGGACTATTTATTACCTTAACAATAGATCATCTAACCTTTAAGCGATGCAAGAGGAAGCACCGGCGTACGGTACGGCGGATCGCACACCCTAAGCTGCCATCTATCGAGGACAGGCCGAAGGAGATAAACGATCGATCAGAGCTCGGCCATTGGGAAATGGATCTAATCATTTCCGGCAATAAAGGACGTGCAGCGCTGCTTGTGCTCGTTGAACGGATGAAGAAATATCAAATAATACGTAAGATACCGGACAAAAGCTCCGTAATTGTTTTAGCGGAGCTCCGGAAGCTTCGACGAAAATACGCAATAAAAAGCATAACCACAGACAACGGCAGCGAATTCCTTGCATATGAGGAAATAAAAAAGATGGGAATTGACGTGTACTATTGTCATAGCTACGCAGCATGGGAGAAAGGCCAGGTCGAAAAACATAATCAAATGATCCGGAGATGGCTGCCAAAGGGAACAAACTTAGATAAAGTACCGAAAAGTAAAATAAAATTTATAGAACAATGGATGAACAACTATCCGAGGAAGTCGCTTAACTGGAACACGCCCGCCGCGGCATGAAGCCTTGCGGGCGGGCGTGTAATACATTTTTTATCCTGGCGTCCGGCGCTGCAGATTTTTTTTGTATTACGATTTCTTAGAGCTTTTCAAGAATCTCTTGAACTTGTGGGAGGGGTTTATAACAGCTTCGGTATTTGCAGATGTCGAATTTTGCTGCAGCTTTAATATTTCCTCCTCGCTCATCATGTCGCCTTCCTTCATCGACTTCTTGAGTTTTCCAACACAAGCAAGGGTATCATAAGCTGCGTAATCCTTATTACGCACGAACCAACAAGATCGAGATAGCGGTTTAACAAATTCTGTATTTGTGGCGTTTTCCAAATCCCAAGCATCGTAAGCATTAAGACGCTGGAAGCGCCATATCTTATTACAATCGAGAACATAAGATGTTACTTGTCGAAGCAGGGCATCAACGTGACCGAATCTCTGAGCAGTATAAAACAGAGATATGTAATAATGGCGGCAAGTAAGAATTGTGTTAAGAAAAAGAGGGTCAATGTTCGTCTTAAAATTTCGGCTATTCATTTGCACGCTAAATTCATCACCGAGAACAAGTGTAACAGTAAGCGTATCATGAAAATTATCATAAGCGCGATTTCTATCGGCAGCAAGAACTATTTGTTCAAGACTTACAAACTCCTCATACGGAATGTTAAGTGACACATTGGATATTACCTTCACTCTCTGAGTAACAAGCTTTTTCCGGCGAGGGCACCAAACTTTTTTGCCATCGCAACGTTTATAATCGCTTACCACGCGATGGACAGCGGATAGCGTTTTACCCTTGCCAAAAAGCCCGGTATAAGCAACGAGCTCGCCGGAGCGGCAACGATTACTTTCGTGATGCCTGATATACAAAATTAAATCCCTTACACCGTTTATTATTACGCCAGGCAAATTAAACAAGGCACAGCGTAGCACCGGGAACATAACGAGCAAAAAACCAACGGCTATAAAAACAATAATAATCATCTGAACAGCTTACTATTAAACAATGTAGAAACGATTGCTTTAATGATACCAAAAGCAGCGAGACAGAGCACAAGAGCAATAACAGCCGGAATTAACCATTCAATAAGCTCTTGGAGGTTTTCAAAATGCAATTCTGTAAGACCGAAAAACTCGATAAACTCTTGAAATATTACGTTCATAACATCACCTTCCGAGCAACAACGTAAATAAGACGTCCTACACATACGGCAGATATAACCAGCAGTAAGCCTTCCGTAACTGTATAATCCGAAAACGGTTTAACCAGGAATAATACTGTATCAGTAGTTTCTACTTCTTCAATTACTTCCAGTTCTTTCGGTTCATTACCTTCGGCAGCTGCGGATAGGGATAGCAGCAGCACAAACATAATAGTTACGATTAAGATTTTACAAGCTTTACGATAGCCCAAACGACAACGCCTCCTACAATTGTAAAAACTGCAATACCCCAAAAAGACAGCCGGAAACCAAATAAATTAAATTCAAAATTTAGAATCTGGAAGCAGGACGAGAGCATTAACGCAAAATCAGAAATCATCTATTTCTCACCAGCCTAACTATTGCTATTACAATTGTTGCCGTTAATGATAATCCAAGCACTACAAATACAGAATCAGGTATAAAAGGCAAGAAGCTATGTAGCAATAACATAAGTTTATCTTTGACGCCAATAACAAAATCAAACAAAGAATCAAACAAATCAAATACTGTATTGAAGGCATATACCACTTTAGTCAAAACTGTTGAAATACCGCCGAATAGCCAATTAAAAAAAGAAGCAATACCATCTCCAAGCCAACTAGCAATATTTGATACAGCATTACCAATCCACGCAAGCAATTAACACACCTCCAATGTAATACAATTTTTTCGCTGCAGCGAGCTCATCAGCAAAGCCGGCAAGCTCTAAATGTATTACATCTATTTGATTATCTTACAAAACACCAAAACAACAACTACTATTATTAAGACAGCCCAAATAATTCGCATAAATTCAGCCGGAAAAGATCCAACAGCTTCGGTTATAAACTCGGGATAATCTTCTGTAGCGTCTAAAATATCATCACTCGCATCATCCATAGCATCCGTTAAACCTGATAAAGATTCTGCAAGCAATCTAAGCTTTTCTACAACCCATTCGACAGAATGAGCGAGAAAATCTCCTATAGTAGACCATAGACCAGAACTATAACTATTATCCTCCGTCATCTCCATACCGCATCGAGAACATACATATTTTTTGTAACCATATACTACGTTTGCAGTAACAACAAACTCGCGTTGGCAATTATGGCAAGTACAATGATATTGGTCTGTAACAAGAGTTGTATCTAAGTCAGTGTTGCTACAAACCGGGCAGGCCGTGTCAGGAGGAAGACTATATGTATCAGGCTGAGATTCCGTCTCAATCCAGTCATGACCGAGAGCATCTAAATACTCAGTTTTCGTTTCTCCGCAGTCAGAACAATGATATGTTGTTATCCCGGGTTCGGTGCAAGTAGGTTCTGTATGACTATCCATGACCCAATTATGAGGATCAGGCGTCGGAACAGGACCGGGTGAAGGTGTAGGCTCAGAGGGCTGAACATAGTAATAGAAATTGTAAGTATCTCCCTCATTGGTGATGTATGTTATATGCTCGTCACCATAAGTAATAGTATCTCCGGTATTAAACGTATAGCTGCGATTATCATAATTATAAGTATAATCAGTAAATTCTGTATAGTTATTTGTAACCGGATTATAAATTGTACTATTATCCTCGTTAATAATACGATCATGAGATACAACGTAATTATTATTACTCTGGTCTAAGTATGCATAATCTCCTACAATAGCAGCAGCTCGGGATGAGTTAGACAAATCAATATTTATGGATTGATAAAAATCTGATGATAAATCCGGTTCAAAATCCAACCAAGCAGTATTATAATATTTAAAAATAGGAGGAGGATTAGAAGGAATACTACCATCAGAACTATAAACACTCGCACCGCAAGTAAAAGTATCACCGTCACATAATTTACAAGAAATATTAACTTTATTATCGGAAAGAAAATGATTAGTAGTTGTTACATGATGATTGGCATTATGATCGCTAAAAAAACCACTAAATTGAAAGCCCGAATAAGAAACAGAATAAGATTCAATTAAATGACAAGTAATATAACCATCAGTTGGCACAATAAAAGTACGATAAGTAACAGTTAAATAACCATTATTTGAAATGGAACCCCATGAATTATGTCTATAAACACTCACAACAAAATCTGAATTATTGCCAAAATTATATCTTACTAAAGTACCATAACGATTACTATTATCACGAATACCTGCTGCAATAGGTATAAAATAATATCTCAAGCTACCATTGCTATTTAACGTTGTTGTTCCTAAATCTGCTTCGATAGATTCAACGTAGTTGTCATAAGCTTCAAGTATTTCTTCATTTGTAGCATCAGGATTAGATGAAAACAAATCAGTAATCCATTTAGAAATCTGATAATTCAATTCTTCAAGAAGTGAAAACTCACGTACATAAGTAGGGAAATCAACACGCCCAGAACCACCACCAGAAGTAGTACCGCCACCACCTGAAGCGTTACCAGAAGGAGGATCCATAACACCGCCACCACCGGAAAAATCATCACCAGCAGCAAAAACAGAAGAAAAAAGTATTGTAATTATCAGAAATACTGATATTATATATTTAAAGAACATCAATAATTCACCACCGGAGGAAATATGAAGAATCAATACATAAACATGCAAATAAAGAATATAATCCCGATACTAAGAGCGTTCAACGAGTCTATAAGAGTATCAGCAATCGCAGATGACAAAAAACTTGATAAAGAAGAAAAGGATATACTTAAAAAAACCGAAAAATATATCAATTATTTAAAGGAAATAGGGGAGCGTTAAGCTCTCCTATTTGCTTAGTGCATGATAAAACCTCCGTGCGGCGTTATAATCAATATAATTTATTACTCTTTTACTAGTTTGCAAATAATGCCGATCTCGTTAAGATAATAGTATACTGAAACTATCAACTGTCTATCGCGCGAGCTGGCGTAAATCCGGCCTGTTCCAATTTCTACGCAATGAAACATTGTATTACCTCCGTGCTGCGTATTTCACCATAACGAATACGCCTAAACAGATGCAGAGTATTAAAAAACCAGCTCCAAACCGAGCGAACGCCAAAGTCATAAGTTGCGACCATATTGTATTGAAAAGGCTACAAACGCCTATTATAAAACTTGCCATTTAATCACCTAAAATGTTGGGGCGGTAATAAACCGCCCCAATTTTCATTTTGCGACATTCTTCGCATGCTCGAATATAGCAAATCCGAGCACAAGAACGCCAGCACCGGCCGACAGAGCAGTAATAGGGTTAGATACGATAATATCCCATACGGATGTAAGGGCAGTGCTAATGGTTGACGTAGCAGACGTCAAAAGAGTGGCTATAGTTGTTGCTTCCTGCATAATACCTCCCTTCAAAAAAAATTAATGGTTGCGGAAGTTGGAATCGAACCAGCAGCTTCGGGCGCAGAACCCGATATGTTACCTTTACACCATCCCGCGATATTTAGACAGACTGAAATAAGGGGATGTTTATATCATCCTCCAACAGCGATTCAACGTGTTTTGCCCATGCTTCGAGCTTTGCATGGTGTTCTTTAACCATGTAATCATACTTAGGATTAGGCTTGCAGCTACGACCATTAATAAGAGTGAAGAAATCATCGGGAGATTCACAGCACTCAATAAGTGCAGCTATTGCATTTCCAGCCTGATTCATTACATAATCCTTGCACTTCTCAAGATTATACTCAGCGCCGGGCATAGTAAAGATTGAAATACGACCAACGTCACCAACAAGAGCTTCCCAGTAATCCGCCATTGTCCAGCGTGATTTATTGCTGTCTGTTTCATCCGGCTCAACAAAACGGAGGTAATTAAGCAGCACTCCCGCGAAGGCCTCCCCAATAGGAAGCATGAGCTTTATAAAATTCTCCGCACGACTATCACGCAGCTGCAGCTCTACTCTTATCCAATGCATTTCTTCAAAGCCGCGCTCGGCAGCTTTATCATATATGCGGATAAGCGTTTTAGATTTAGGAGAACCAATTACAACAGATGTTCCGGAGCTGCTGCGTATGCTCTGCCAGCACGTAAGGCGACTAACAAATAACTGATTTACAGTATCGTTTGCTATGCGATCTATATCCAGTATGCCGGTATGATCATCATACGCTACGTCAACTCGCGTAATATGCAGCTTATTACCAAGAACAAAGGAGATAAGAGATCCCCACTTATTCGGCAGCGTGGTATACGTCTCAAAGTTTCGGCATCCTTGACCGGACATCTCTACCCAAACGCCCATATCTTCGCGCCCGTTATAATGTATCGAAATAGAACCAAAATACAATCTATCCATATAACCATGAGCACCAGTTGTTTCTATCCAAGGGAGAGCTTCAAGCCCTAACGCTTTTATAAGTTCTTCCGGAGTATGTTTTTTGCTGGTAAAAGAAAACCAGTCATATAAAACGATGTTCTCAGTTATATTTGATTGCATTATACGTTATCTCCCTGCGTTGTCCGTTTGTAGCGCGCTTCGCGCGTTTATTGTTCAAGGTGGTAATACGGTGCTTACGCACCGGAAGCCCATCGGCTGCGCCGACCCGCTTCACCCCGCCCCTTGATAATCCGTTTCGTTTCTCCCTGCGTTGTCCATGTATGTAGTGCCCCCCTGTTAGCCCCGGGGGGCTTACCGGAGCTACGCAACTCCGGCAAGAAAAAGCTATAAGGAAGGGGGAACAGAAGTTCCCCCTTAATATTAATTTTTGATTTCTCCGTCAATGGCAGCCATTACAACACGTTTTTTATCGTCGAAGAAAAGTTTAACCTGCATTCCGGGAACAAGATCTTGCCAAATCGTGTCTGACACACATTTCTTTTTCTCCGCTTTCCAGCCGGACGCGCTGTAATCTTCGCTGGTAAACTTAGACACAGGAGATATAACGTACATGTTGTAATAAGGTCTCATTTCTCCGTTGTCGTCTTCAAAATTGCCCTTTGCGTTCCCGACGTAAACATAACCCTCGTAATTGCCGTCTACAATAAATTCACTCATGGCGAGCCCTTTCTGCGCCTGTAGCGCTATAAAAAAAGTACAGCCGGACGCCTGTCCGACTGTCCAAAAACATTATAAAATTTGCCCTTTGTCCTGTCGATTTGTATTATTATTGACAAATTCCCGCCCTGATGATATGATTTTTTGTGCAATACAGCGTTCTGTTCATAGTGAAAACGGAGGTATGACATGTATAAATTTCGTCCTGTAACCGAGCGCATGAAGCTCATGCACGAGCGCACCCGCGAGCGCATCTATCATGTGGACTCCGAGCGCAGCCTCATCGTCACCGAGGCGAGCAAAAAATACGAAAACGTCGTTCCCACGATAAAAAACGCGCTTATCTTCAAGGCCATGTGCGAAAACCAGACCACCCGTGTCGAAGACCACGAAATTCTCGTCGCCAACAACACGAAGTATTTCTGCGGAACCGTCATCAACCCCCGCTGGGGCGCGGGTGATATGTATACCGGCCTCGTGGACAGCGGCGTGTGGAAGATGGGCGACGACGGACTCTACCATAACCCGGACACCGACGAGCTGCGCCTCGTAATGAGTCCCGAGGACATGGAGGCCCTTAAATCCGTCAGCGAATACTGGCGCGGCAGAACGGTGAACAGCCTTGTGGACTCGTGGCAGCCGGACGGCTACGATGAGCTCAACCGCCTCGGCGTCCGCTCCTTCGGCGAAAATATGCCCATCATCATGATGCCCACCGGTCACTCCACGCCCGGCTACAAAAAGATTCTCTCCACGGGCTACGCCGCCATTCGCGCCGAGGCTCACGAGTGGATAGAAGCCCACCGCAACAACCTCATGGGCGACGATATAAACAAGCACCTTTTCTACAAATCCGTCGAGATTGTCTGCGAGGGCGCGACGGCGCTTCTCAAGCGCTACGGCCAGACCTGCTATGACAAGGCCAAAGACTGCGCGGACGCCGCGCGCAAGGCCGAGCTCACAAAAATGGGCGACAACCTCACATGGATCTCCGAAAACCCCGTCCAGACCTTCTGGCAGGCCTGCCAGGCGACGCTCCTTTACGAAATGATGATATCCATGGCCGGGATGTCCGACATTGGCTCCTTCGGACGCTTTGACCAGTACACATGGCCGTACCTCAAGGCTGACCTTGAAGCCGGGCGCATAACGATGGACGAGGCGCAGGAGATAACCGACTGCTTCTTCATGAAGATTAACAGCTTCTATAACGGCGGCATCGGCCCCCTCATCCCCATCATCGGCATCGGCAACACCTACCTGCACACCACCGTCGGCGGCGTGGACCCCGAAACGGGCGAGGACGCGACGAACCCCGTCACCTACATGACGCTCGAAACGCTCGGACGCCTCAGCCTCCACGACCCCACCGTTTCCCTCCGCATAAACAAAAACACACCCGACGAGCTTTGGGAATGCGCCATAGAGGTCAACCGTCTCGTCGGCGGTCTGCCGCTCTTCCAGAACGACGAGGTTATAATCCCCGGCGCTATGCGCGAGCTCGGCTTCTCCCTGCGCGACGCGAGAGATTACGCCCTCATCGGCTGCCAGGAAATAACCGGCTCCGGCAACGATTATGCCGGCGGCAACGGCACGACGCCGCCCGAAGCCTATACACAGTACAGCACCATCTTCGACATGGCGATAAACGACGGCTGCAACCCCTTCAACAAGCAGCAGTGCAGCATTCACACGGGCTTCCTCTACGATATGAAGTCCATCGACGAGGTAAAGGAAGCCTTCCTGAAGCTCGCCCGCTATGTTCTCAAGGCGCAGGTGACCATCGAGAACTTCGCCGAGTACATATTCATGTATAACGACCAGTACCCCATCCTCTCGATTTCGATGGAGGGCTGCATGGAAAACGGCAAGGACGTCGTCTGCGGCGGCGCGAAATATAATTCCTTCGGCTCCACCGCCGTCGGCCTCGCCACGGTTGCCGACTCCATCACCGCGATCAAGTATATGTGCTTCGATAAAAAGCTCTGCACCACGCGCGAGCTGTACGACGCAGTTATGGCCAACTGGAAGGGCTACGAAATCCTCCAGCAGCGCATAATAAACGAGGTTCCGCATTACGGCAACGCCGACCCCTACGCCGACGAGCAGATGAAATGGGTAATTGATTCGTATTACGACATCTGCAAGGAGTGCAGCGGCCCTCGCTGCAAGATATTCAAGGGCGGCATGTACGGCGCGGCAAGCCACGTCGCGCAGGGCTACACCACATGGGCGACGCCGGACGGCCGCTTCACCGGAGAACCCATCGCGGACGCAAGCTCCCCCGCGCAGGGGCGCGACATGAACGGACCGACGGCCGTGTTTGATTCCGGCGTATGCTTCGACCACAAACACTTTATCGACGGCCTGGCCATCAACCTCAAGATCCATCCGAACGCTCTCGCCGGCAAGGACGGCATCGACAAGCTCCGTGAGCTGACGCTGACCTATTTTGAAAACGGCGGCATGGAATGCCAGTTCAACGTCGTCTCCGCCGACGTCCTCCGCGCAGCGCAGAAGGAGCCGGAGGAGTATAAGGACCT
>JAEEGK010014290.1_pt1 | contig 17757 bp, 17 predicted proteins | sample 8958771 | NCBI WGS metagenome assembly JAEEGK01 (sample SAMN16246547, study PRJNA631951) | gut metagenome | biome: gut microbiome; feature: rumen; material: SC-attached | host: Bos | place: Iran: Karaj | collected 2018-10
CACTCCGTGGCTGCCATTTGCAGACGGATATCCGTATATGTTTTTCCCTTGCGAATAAACATTCGAGATATAGGTGCCTATGCCTTCGACCTGAAGTTCTATGACCTTGTAATCTTCCGGAAGCTTGACGTTATCATCATTCCGGTTCGCAAGGCACTTCTCAGGCACGCTGTCCTTACAGTACGAAGCAAGCGCCTCGAATTCAGGTGAATTCAGATTCCACTTCCCGTCCTTATAAAGATCGCTCTGCATGGCGGTAAAAAGGAGAGAATAGTAAGCTGACCTGTCCATCTTATACGCAAGGCTGTCTGCTCCGTTATTTGCTCCTGATACGACTCCCTTATACTCTTCGAAAGAATACCCGGTGCCGTTGGAAGGCGCGCAGTCAGAAGGAGCTGCAAGGCCGAGAGTGCCGAATCTTAAAGGCATCTGGTAAAGCTTGCCGTCTGTTTTCGCGAGCTCGATAACAGACTTAACATAATCTTCAGGATTGTACCCGGTGTCTGAAGTTATGAACCCGTTAAGATCTGTCAGGAAATCCTCAGAGTAGAGCTCCATAACGTCAAAGGCATTGACGATCACGTCAGGTACTTTTCCATCCCTGATGTCGCGCATCAGGTTGTTTGCAGCATCTATTGCGGCCTTCTCTTCGCTGTCCGCATCTTCGAAACGATTCTCTTTGTAGCTGTAGATCTTAAGCGTCGCAAAATTCTTCTCATTCATCCTGTTAAAATCGTAGATGGCTTTCCCCAGAGCATTGGTGACAACATAATGGCCAAACAGTCCGACGGTAAGCTTAGCCTTCCCGGCATTGGGATTTGTCTGAGCTTTTTTGAGCTTATAAGCAACAATTCCCGTCAAAGGATCTACGGCATGGATATTAGCTAAGATCACCTCGTCTTCCGTGTAATCCAATACAGATAACTTATAGAACTCAGAATAATCCGCATTGAAACAATCCGAAGGGATCTTCATGTCATAAGAGGTTGTCTCTTCATTGTATGCGGCAATGCCGTTATTGCTAACGGAATAGTAATGACCGTCTTCTGCAGCATCGGTGCTGAAGCCGCTTCCCGCGTTCATATTCCTGATCTGATAAGTAACAACACTGTTCCCAAGAGCAACCTGCTTCGATACATTCTGTGCATCAGAAGCACTGAAGATTATGTTCCCGTTCTTATCGCTATAGGTATCCCAGAAAAATATGTCCTTTCCGAACAGGTCTGACATCATGTCGATCCTGGCATTGCCCTCTTTATCAAACAAAGCAACACGGCCGGAATCATCATACATCATAAAGACATCGTCAGTAACAGCGACGATTTCTTCCGGAAGCATCCCGCACAGAGTCTGCGAAGCGGATGCATTGTAGCGGAAGCTCTCTAGAACAGCTCCGCTTGCAGGATCGATGACGGAAAGCATCACGACAGGCGTCTCCCACCCGGAATTGGAAATCACGAAGAGTTTGCCGTCCGAGAAGCCGAATCCTCTTGCATCGGCAGCAGGTTCCGTGCCGTTAGATATAAGCTTTCTCAGATCACTCTTATTCAGTATGTTTCCGCTGTTATCGAAAACACAAAGCTCAGTTCCATTGAGGCTTGAACCGTCGAAGTTCTCAGAAAGATAATCTTCTTCCGAAGGTATCTGCATATACTCATAAACGACGCTGATCTTACCTTCGCTGTAATCAAAAACCGCACGTTCTACAATGGTTTCCCTATTGCCGTCGAAAGGATTTAATTCCATCCTCTGTGAATCATACCACAGGGAATCTGCAGTCAGCACTTCTCCGGTTGCCTGGGATTCTTTTGTCTCTTCTTTCTTTCCGCATGAACTGATTACTGCGCACAACATACTTGCTGCCAGCAGTGCTGACATAATTCTTTTTACACTTTTCATCCTTTATCTCCCTAATTATCAGTCTGCCAGACGCGGAGCGATCTCTCCGGTCTTTGCATCGAACCTGAGTTCGTACTCAGTAACAGTGCCGTTCTTGTTTTCCTTTACCCAGACTGCCCAATACAGTTCAACAGGCTTACTGTCATTCTTATCATTAAGATAGTCATGTGCCGCGAACAATTTCGCATCAGTTACTTTCATTTTTATATCGCCTGATTTATAGACAAGATAATCGGCTATATGCTGAGCAAGCTCATCAAATGTGAGCAGTTTTTCAGTGGCAGGCGACATGTCATAATCGCAACTGCTTTTCCAGCTCTCGACGTCAGCAAGACCATCTTTGTTAACAATAATGATATATCTTACATCACTCAGAGCATGAAAACTGCCGGGCCACAAAAAATGATTTGTCGGCGATAGCGTTACTCCCTGAACACTTTGTTTTACTACGAACAAATAAGCATCATCAGCAGCAGACCAATTTCTTGGATTCCTAGGTTTTCCCTCATCAAACGTTTCTTCTTTTGCTAAGATCTCATGATCCAGATAGTACGTCTCTACTGCAGTTCCCGTTTTAATGTCAATTCCATATTTCCCAAACATATCTGCGGCCTTGTCATAAACCTCTTCCGCCGATCCAAAAGCAAATGTCTTTGGCTTTGTATATTTATCTAAGTTGTAATTTTCGCTTTCAAAATCCAGATAAACCGAATCTAAATACGGAACGTCATACTTTATAAAATCTATGTTGGAATCAACACAACTGAAAGCGTATAACATCTTCCCGTTCTGATCAACGGAATAGATCTCTTCTGTTTCTTTTAGTTCTTTATACGTCAATCCGTTCAATGTATCTTCCACAAACTGTCTGTACTTTGCGTCCTTGAATCTTGCTGTCGTCTTATGGAACACCAGTTCTTCAGGGCAATCCAGTTTTTCTATGTCAAAACCGATGTTGCCGATCGCCTTACTGTAGGACGACGGAAATTTATTTATTATTTCCTCTGCATCTTCAGGAGCTTCCTCTGAAGTTGAATCGGCCGTGGCATCAGGAGCGAAACTGACTGATTCAGAAGCTGATGAGAAAGCACCCGTTAACTCCGTAACTTCGCTTTCAGACGCTTCAGGTAAGATCATGGAACAACCCGAGAAAGCAAATACAGCCGCCAATGTCAACGCAAGTGCCTTACGGCTGTTTCTTGCAGGCTTCTTAATGTTGCTGATCCTCTTCTTCATCATCTTATATCCGCCGCCCATACCGGTGGAAAGAGCAAATCCGATATTCTTCCTGGAATTCTTCTTCAATGTATCTAGCAGAGCATTTACATAACCGGCAGAAGAACCGATTCCCTGTGTGCGCAGAACTTCTTCATCACAAGCCAGTTCGCAGTCTCTTCCTGACAATATGAATGCTGCCCAGATAACCGGGTTGTACCAGTTAAGTATCAGGACTATGTATCTTACCAATACCCATATGTGATCGCCGTGCTTATGGTGGCTCGCCTCATGGCATATGGTATAGTCGCTGATCTTTCCTGAATCCCTGTCAAGATAGATCTTGTTGAACAACAGGAATGGCGCTCCGTTGTGCCTTATCCTGTATATCTTAAGACCGCTTGCAGGATCTCTTCCGACATATTCTCTTCTTCGTCTGCAATATGCAATAAACCCTGTGTTATATGCAGCCAGAGCTATCAGCAGAGACGCAGTCACAAAGCAATAAGCACAAGCAAGTATGAAGAGCGGGCCGGGAGCTGTCTTACCTGCTGCCTCAGCTGCCTTTATAGCTCTCAGCTGCTCGCGGTCTTCAATTAACTCTATGTCATTAAGCAGTTCGTGATACATATACTGATCGCCGATCTCTTGAGGCTTTATGTACTCGCCATCGACCATTACATAGGACGGAATGGCCCGCCTTGAGTCAGCCTCGGCAGAAGCCTTTTCGAGAGCCTCAGGAATAACGAATTTAACTAAAGGGAATAAGATCATGAAGGCCGGAATAATAAGCCAGAGAGCATACTGGTGCTTCTTAAGGATCTTGCCGTTTGTCAGGGCACGGATCAGGATAAGGCCTGCCGTAATCAATGTAATACCGATGATATAGCGCAGCATATTAATCCTCCGTGAACATTCTTCTGAGCTCTTCGATCTGCTCTTCCGTAAGACGGTCAGAGCCGACCAGATTGGAGATCAATAAGCCCGCATTGCCGTTATAGACCTTGTCCAGAAGCGTTGAGACTTCTTCATTCTCTGCTTCTGCCTTGTCTATGGCAGGCGAAAAGTATTTGGTACGTCCTTCCTGCACATACGTGACAGCACCCTTTTCTTCCATGCGCTTGAGAAGCGTGATCACGGTGTACTTTGTCCATTCTGTGCTTTCTTTAAGTTCCTGGGTGATCTCTGCGATCGTCATCGGGCTCTTATCCCAAAGACAGTTTGCGATCTTCCATTCTGAATCTGTTAAACGCATTACTTTTACTCCTATTTTCCCATTGGTTGACGTCTGTCCACTTGAATATAACTTACTGGTGGACAATCGTCAACCTGTGTAAGCGGAATTAATTGAGGCAATTGTTAGTGAAGCATTTGAAGCTGACTGTCCTTCAAATTAAATGATCATAAATACGTTCGGGATGACCAGCGCCGTGATAATGATCACTAATACCTCGATAATATAGAGCAGTACATACCACCCCTTTTTCGAGAGCAAAAACACAAGCAAGCCGCCTATGATCAGCCAGCATAAGCTGATAACTACTGTATAAATAGTTGCTTTGGTCTTAATATCTTCCCAGTTAGCTTTATTCCGGCGGATAACTTCTTCACGCATCGAATCTAATTCCGCCTGCTCAACAAATATCGATGTAGACTTATGCGAGAAATACATTATCCCCAGCTCTTCGAGCCGCAACATACTCTCACCTTCGTCCATTTCTGTTAATGCCTTAAAAGCTTTTTCATCCTTGGCAAAATAGAAAGATACGCTGTCAGGAAACGAATCATCCGGTTTGACCAAAGAACCTTTCGGCAAGAGCACTTCCTCATCGTGATAAGTCAATATTGTATCTTCCTTAATTGTCAGATACATGCCCTCCGGGAATTCGACAATCGATACCGTACTATACATATGATTATTCGCATAAACACTGCCAAGCAAAACAATTGCAAAGACTTCAAGCAGAAGCAAGCCAACGGCTAATACGGTCCAAATGTTGATTTTGCTTTTGATCATTTTAAGCCCCCTGACACTTGCCGTCAGATCTCACCGGCTAAAACATTCATGTCGATATATCTTTCAGAACCATTATACCCCTTCAGTACATATCTGTTCGAATACTGCCAGATGGTCCATCTGACGTCACTAGGGACGGGCCCGTAAACACTGCGGTACCATATGCCGCAGTCGGCAAAATCATCTTTTACTATCAGTTCATAAGTCTCGCTGCTGACATAGATAATCGGCTTTACGCCGTAGTGATCAGTCAGGATATCGATCATGGATCGGAGTTCTTTCTTTACTGCGTCAACATCGATGTCATCGCCGCTGTGAAAGCGCCCGTAGAATTCGACATCGATCACGGGCGGGAGCATGTTGGGAACGGCTTTTACAGTATTGCAGAAAAGCTTTGCCTGATTCTCACCTGACGATTCGAAGCTGAAGAAATGATAAGCGCCGATGCGAAGAGAAGTATCAGAAGCGTCTTTCCAGTTTGCTTCAAAACAGCGGTCCACAGTCTTAGATCCTTCGGTTGCTTTGATGTAAGCGAATTCGATCCCCTGCGAAGATAAGACATTCCAGTCGATATCTCCCTGATAGGAGGACACGTCGACGCCCTTTACTTTATAGCCCTTGAGCTCCGGGTGATTGATGTGGATGATCCCGAAGCACAGGCAAGCGTAGATCACGATGCACGTGAGCACCAATGCTGCTGCCGCAATGAGGATCGCCTTAAGCTTCTTGTTCATGCTGTTCTTTTTTCTGTGGCTTAGCAATCGCGCTCCTGACAGCCCAGACGATCACGAAGACCGCCGTATAAAGTATTCCGAGAGATAAGCCCAGATATGCAATGCCAAGACTGGTCAGCGAATTGTCGATCACGCCGTAGAGCAGTGCAGCCGACATTAAGACCGACACTGCAAATCCAATGGCGGACGTTATTTTCGAGAGCTTCGGAGCAGTCTTGCGGATGGCTTTCCCACGCTTGATCGTGAGAAGGAAAGTAAGAAGAAATGCTGCGGCAAGACCTAACACGTGGTATCCGAAATTGTTATTTGCGATCTTCATGAACCTTCCGGCAAAACTCACATTAGCATTGATATCTTCAGCATCGTTAGCGGTCTTATAGTATTCGCCGTCTCTTAAGATAACGGTTATGGTATCTCCTTCTTTGCTCGTAAGAGGCGCGATAACATTCGTCTTCCTGCCGTTCACATCAGCCTCATAGCGCTTGTGCTCATCAGGATACATGCTGAAAGTCTCTTTCACTAAAGTGACTTCCTGAACGGTAACTTTGGCACCGAATTCGCCGGCAAATCTCGGAATGAACATCAGCACAAACGGAATAAGCATCCATATTGCGATGACCTTAATGCCGTATGCGAAAAGAGCTGTTTTCCTGACCATGGTTACCTCCTTAAGAAAGCGCCACCCTGTGCTTCTTACTGATATAAGATTCGATATCAGGTCCTGAACTTATTTCCTTCTTATACGAGACTTCAAGTTCCGTAACGACAAACCTGAATTCCCTGCCGTTCATTATACCAATACAGGATTCCGTAAGCTTGTCATTCCTGTCCGGCTCGGCGTAGAAGGGCTCTGTATTTGTCCAGTCGCCGACCTTGTCTGCCGCGCTTCTGCCCATGCCCGGATAAGTGTTATTTGGCTTTGCGTAAGCGAAAACGTCACGTGTCAGACCGCCCATCCAGATAAGGATATTCATGAATTCCTCGAAAGAGAAATCCACAGGATCAGACGTTGCAGGCGAGAGCTCTATATAGTGCCAGTTGTCGCCAAGATCGCGCTCTGCCGATATATAACATTTATCAGGACCGGTATAGATCCCGTTATATTCCCTGAACGACTCGCGGATCTTGTCGCTGTCTGCGATCTTCACATAGATCCTGCAGTTGAAATACTTAAGATTCGGGAACATCAGATAATTGCTGATGAGGTCAGTTGAGATCCTTAAGCCTTCTTTTGTTGCTCTCTGGCACACTCTCATCGCTTCGAGCTTATCGCCCTGAAGGACCAGCTTTATTATCTCGTCCCTCTTCTCGAAAGGGATCTTAGAAAGAACATCCTCAAGATAATCTCTGTATTTAGCCTTATCATCGATCTCTCCGCCTGCATTTATCGGACCTGTATAAGCGATCTTCTCTTCGATCTTCTTCCTCTCTTCAGGAGTCCTTACACCGTCCTTAAATCCGGTCGCGGGTCCTCTTGAATCGACTGTCGCAGCGGATTCCTTGTGGCTTAAAGGCATACTTATAAGTACTGCATAACCGATAAAACCGATAACTGCAGCAATGATCGAAGGCATCAGAGGATTCGAAGCATGCAATGCCAATGCGACCGCCCACACGATCGCAGGAATAATGACCAGGAGATACCCTCCGATAACGATGTACGCCAACACTTTAAAAGACTTGGGATACTGTACCGGAGCATGCTTATGCGTATCAGATTGCAATGCCCCGTTCCTTGATCTTGCAGACCTTAAGATTGCCCAGCGTATCAGCAGCACTATCGTGCAGGCAAAATGAGCAGCACCCAAACCGCAGAGGACAAAGTCCGAAGCAAAATAATAAAGGTATTCGGGTCTCATTAATCTTACCTGCTAAGCCTGAACCAAAGGACTTTTACCTTGAGCCTCTAATCTCAGTGAGCAACCTCTTAATTGGGAACTAAACAATTAGATCTTGCCATCTGAAATGGTAATAATTCTGTCTGCTACAGACGCAGCTTTATCATCATGTGTAACCATTATCACAGTCTTACCACTATCTGCAACACTTCTAAGCATATCAATTATAATCTTTTTAGTCTTATTGTCTAATGCTCCAGTGGGTTCATCAGCTAAAATTATCTTTGGATCATTTACCAGGGCTCTGGCTATAGCAACTCTCTGCTTTTGACCGCCGGACATAGTATTAACTTTTTGATTTAACAGATTCTCTATTTCGATATCTTTAGCTATTTTTTCAATCATCTCTTTGTGATTAATCTTCTTATGAGTAAAAAGTAAAGGAACTTCTATATTTTCATATCCGGTATTGTAAGGAATAAGCGCAAAATCCTGAAGGACAAATCCTATATTATCATTTCGAAACGCAGCAAGCTGACCGGGTTTCATCTTACTTATTTCTTTACCTAAGATCTTAACACTTCCTTTAGTCGGAGAATCCAAAGTCCCAATTATATTAAGCAACGTCGTTTTTCCTGAACCGGATACGCCCTTAATCGCAACAAATTCGCCTTCTTTAACATTCAGACTTAAATCGTCAATAGCATTTAATGGTTCCGCACCTTTAACTGTATATGTCTTATACAAATTTTTTATTTCAATAATGTTTTCCATGAATTACCTCGCTGTTCTTGATATTCCGAGTTTTTTCTTTTGCAAAGCTTCTATAGCCAGATTTAAAGACACTACAATCATCGCGATTATCCAAAATAGTAATATGTTAATAAGCGCAAATAACCAAGGGACATTATCAAGTTGAATAAGCATAGTAAACTTCTGCAACAAACAAAAAACACCCCACCCCAGGCACTCAGAAATAAAGCACAGAATAGAAATATGAATCAAAATCATTTTTGTAATATGCTTTTCAGTCGCACCGCATATCTGATACACTCTGAATTCTTTTCGTCTGCATTCGAGCACATACCATATAAACTCTATAGTCAGCCAAAAACATAATATAATCCCAAGCGTTGAAATAGTTGTTAATCTTTTTAACGATTCAAGCTGATCCTGTTCAAGAACATATGGCCCTTTTGTGCTTGTAACAGTAAAGTGTTTAACCACATAAGCAATAAGCCTTGATTCCTCCTCGGATTTTAATGGTTTTTCAAATTGGAATACTATTTCATGCTTGGAGGTAAGTTTAAGAACCGTATTTATATTTCCAATGTACTCAAACGGAAAAGCATACTCAGCTCTGCTCACTTCATAAATATCAGCCACACCAACGATTTCAAGGGAATTGCCCAGAACATAAGCGTACTTGCCAACATCAAACTCTGACCGTTTTTTCTGCGCCACGCCAAATCTCATAGGCAACAAGACAACAGCATTATCACGTAGTTTTGAACGATCGTAACTTCCTATATCATTTATTCGTCTTTCAGATAAACTCGTAATTGCCGCATATATTCGCACGGTTTCTGAATAACTATCATCCATATCCTGCATAAGCGTCAAATACTCAGGATTAGTTTCATCAAATTTGTTTTCAGAAATTAACTCGGGATGGTTTTGCTCACCCATTCCTACCAGTTGAACATCTAAAGGTTTGACCATACTCTTCGGATAATCAACCATAACTCGCAAAACATCTTCTTTTTCGAAATCTTCGATTTCAAAACTATAACATGACTGAGACAATGCCTTTTTACCTGTTGGAAAATATTTAAACCAAAGTTCTGATGTTAACAACAGTTGAATGATCATAATAAGAGTGAAGACAATGATCAGCCCTGAATTCTGCCTTATATTATTAAGCAAATACTTTAATGTCCTATTCATCTTCACGCCTCTTGATTTCTGTAGGAGAAATATTGTTTAAACTTAGATAAAAAGAAAAAGCCGTTATGCATTGAATCAGCAGGATCATGATAACAGTAATAATCCAAGCAGATTTCGACAAAACAAAGTCCACAAAAGGAGCGCTATTGATCTTTACAAGTAATAGTCCACAAAAGCAGCCTAATATAGTTACTAGAATATTCACGATGCAGATTCTTAATATAATATTTCTCCATGAACACCCGCAAATATAGTAACTTATTAGCGCCTTCATTCCCTGCTTTATTTGAAAAACATACATGGAAATCATCGTGATCAGCATAAGGAACAAGACAACCGAACCATATAATACATAAGGTCTGAAAATATCCCAATTATAGATAATATCGTTTTCTATGATTTCATAACCTGTATTAACACTTCCATAACCGTGAAGCAACATATTTATATGTTCTTTAGCCTCTGAAACAGAATAATTATCATTTAATTCGACAATCAACACTTGTTTCTCAAAAGAATATCCATAATTATTTGCTAAACTATCTCCATATATGTCTTTGAAACCATAAGAGATTAATAGCGGCGATTCGGATCCTGAACTTTCGGATACTTGTCTTCCATAAATATCTATAGGAGAATCACAACCATAAGGAGACATTATTTTAGAATCGTTTTTCAATATTCCTACAACGGTTAATACAGCAGGCTGACTGTAATTACTCTCATAATGATCAAAAACACCCTCAGCAGTATAAATCTTTTCATAAGTCAAAACTTCAGTATGTATTTGATCTCCTATTCTATAGACACTTTTACCATCTTCAGAAATTAACACTTCATTAGTTTCTTTTTCAGGTAACCTACCTTCCGCTAAATCAAATTGATAATTTTCGTTATAGCACTGATCATAGAAATCACACAGAAGAATAAGATTTGTGCCTTTGTCAAACAAAATTTCCTCTCTTGGAGCAAAAGTCGATAAACTGCTAACTTCATCCAAAACTTTGACATTAGCGATAATATCTTCAACAACTTTACTATCATGCTCGTTAGTAGCAGTATCATCAAAACAAATTATTAATTTGTCTGATATGCCTGCCCGTACAAAAGCTCTGTGATTCTCAACCACCGGTAATAAATCATTGAAAAATGAAACACACAAAAACGAAACTATGCACGTTGTAACAAATAAAATAAGCAGCCTATATCTATTGCTATCAATTATTCTAAAAACAAATCTCACCGGAATCATGCCCCATTATAATAACTGGCAAAGAGTTTTCCTTGCCAGCAAAATTATATAAAACTAAACATCAATATTAATAGTCAGTAATGTTTATTTGTACTCCATCAACTTTTCCGGTAACATATCCCATTTGGGCAAATTTCCAAGTTAATCCTAAAGCACCTTTTCCGCTTTTTAATTCTTTGTTTTCCGTCAATCTACCACTATATGGTTTAGGTAAAACGGTATCAGTTCCCACTTTCAAACTATAATAAGGTGTTGCAATAGAGCGTGGAGCAACATTAACTGTTTCAACATAGTCAGAGAAATAAGATCTAAGTGTAAAAGCTTCTCCAGTTTTAGTTCCTGCTGAAACAGGCATTGCCATAGTCGCACCGAGAGCCAAAATCAACATACCTGTTACAATAGTTTTTTTCATAGTATTATCCCCCCATATTTTTGTAATAAATTTTTTATAATTCCAATGAATAATTATATCTACCGCAATCTTATTTTGTTTACAGTTTATTAACACTTTTTAAGAGAAATCTGCTTTAGGTATAAAAAACGGTAGCAATTCAAATCTTTAGAATATAGAGATTTCGAACAATACATAAAGTCCAAAGACTGATAAATAGTATTTGGATTCCTAGTCGCCATCGGTTAGGCTTTTCATGATAGTAAATAATTACCTGCTAAGCCTGAACCAAAGGACTTTTACATGTCCGTCATTCTCTTCGCCGGTGATGTCGAAGCCGAAGCGTTCGGTATAAAATCTGATATTCTGTTCCTTGTCGCAGGGCGTCACCAAAGTGATCTCGTTCCATTCCGGATGCTCATCCAGAAAGTGTCTCATAAGCGCCGTGCCGATGCCTTTGCCCTGATCTTCTTTCTTAACAGCCAGGCATCCGATGTAATACTTTCCGGCGCCTTCAGGCTTATATGAGATGACGCCTACAGCCTTTCCCTGATCGTAAGCAATGACCTTAGGAAATTCCTGAACAGACTGCTCCATATTCTCTACGGACCTGCCATATGCAGGACATTCACCATAGCGGATGTAGTCATCGTAGAATGCAGAATCGTAGATACCGACCAGCGTCTTCGCATCTTTCACATCTGCATTCTTATATATCAGTTCCATAAGCTTCTGTTAACCCTTGCAGGATTCATACCAATCCCAGATTGCGAGAAATTCTCCGCTGCGGTCCTGATATCCGGGATAGAAGTTTTTAGCCAGGCGGTCGTAAGCTTTTGCCGCCGCATAGATCTTATCTGCTATGCTGTTAAATACCGGATCGTCTGATCTATAAGGCGTCTTGCCAAGATCCTTCAGATATTCTATTTCCTCCGAATGACCATATCTGTGATGATTGGTTCCGTATTCCTTATCCCTCAGGATCATCTGCATGACCAGCGTGTCATTGCAATTCATGTTTGCGAGATGACAGCTTATCAGGTGATCCTTACGGTAAAGCTTTCCAAGTGCCTGGATCTGAATAAACCAGAACTGATTGATGTTAGCCACGGGCCAGTCCGGGTTATCTTCCACAGCAGATAAATACTCTCCGAGTTCCACCGCCTGATCTTCTGAATACTCGAATTCGAAAAGAAGATCATATCTCATTCCGTTCTTGAAGATCAGCCTGTAAACATGATTTTCCGGAACGAACATCCACCCGAGCGCAGTATCTTCGTTCACGCCGAAGCGGTCGATCCTTTTCTCGTATTCCTCAGCAGTAACTGAACCGTCACCCGGAAGACGAACCTTCACTGAAATATCAACATCACTGTAGAGATCGTGGAAGCTTGCTTCAAAGGCTTTTTTGCCGGTTTCTTCCATCGTCTCTCTCGTAATGAGGACTTCTTTTACAGTTGCACTTATGACTTCAGGATGAGCGAATATCTCTCCCAAAAAACAGAGAAATAATGCTTCCATTTTTTCTTTTGTAAGTTCGATCAACATATCAGAAACCGAGCTCATCATTTACCAGGATCACGCTGATCCTTCCTTCGTGTCTGGAGAAGCGCGTGATAAGGATCTGGCAGCATATCGTGTCAGGTGATTTGCAGTCAAAGCACGTACCCTTTTTCGCGCACGGGGTATTAAGACCGAAGCGCTGCACATTGGAAGGCGCTGCGACGTTCCTTGCGCGCTTCATCGCAGAATCCAGATCGTTAGTGACCTTATTCATTCCGACGATGAAGATGACGTGCTTGGGACCCTGTGCGATAGCAGACACGCGGTTGGCATTGCCGTCGATATTAACGAGGATGCCGTCATCGGTCATGGCATTGGCTGATGAGAGGAAGAAATCGGCATCGTAAGCCAGGAGCATTGCCTGCCTCTTGTCTTCATAATTATCGCGGTCGATGAAGTTGTAATTGCCGGCCTTGAGTGCGTCTGACAAGCCGATCTCATGAACACTCATGGCGCCGCCCATAGATATCGAGCTGCCCTCAGGAATGAGATCCAACGCGATCTTCAGAGCCTCTTCCCTGCTTGCGGCATAGTAGCCTTTCATGTTGCGGGACTCAAGCCCTGCAATGGTCTTCTGTGCCAGAAGTTCATTTCGCTTAAAGACATTAGTGTTCATGCGTGCCTCCTTTTGTATTTTATTGATCGTAACCGATCTCATCCTCGAGTTCATTTATAAATCCGCGGTATCTTTCCACGTGATTCCTCATGGCATCCGCAGACTCCGCATAGTCAAGCAAGCCCTTTGCATCGACCCACTTGTAATCAGTGGTCTCGCCCTCCTGGAGCACAACTGAATCCTTGTCGCAGCTTACGACCGCAAGATAGGAATAGTAGAGCGCGTGGCTGCGTTCGCTTATGGAAGTGCCGATAAGCTCCATGCTGTCAGCCGTAAGTCCTGTCTCTTCGAAGAGCTCTCTTACCGCGCATGCATAAGGTTCTTCGCCCTGCTGCGCCGCGCCGCCCGCACCTGGTTCCCAGCATCCGGGATAAATGTCTTTGCTAGGGTCCCTCTTGGTAAGAAGGAAAGTCCCGTCCACATGCTTTACGAGGATATCGCCTACGATGTGATACCTGCCCTCAGGGATATTGAGATAATTCATGGGCTTTCTTTCCCACACTTCGCCTGTCTTGTTTCCGTCTTTGTCGTAAAGGTCCCAAAGTTCCATATTCTGCTTATTTCCTTGCTGTCAGATCTCTTCTATTACCGATGTGCCTTCTTCGCCCATCGTCCATTTCCACTTCTCGTTGAACCTCAGCTTGCCGTTCTCTATCTGAGGCGCGGAATCGCATGAGCCGGTCCTTAGATTGCCGTCGGTATTCATGTGCTGATAGTTGAAGTGAAGGTTATGCTCCTCATCCATCGTTCCGATAAGGAATCCCTTAACGATGCTGCCGCCTGAATATTCTGCCCAGATGACATTGCCCTTCTGGTGATAGCAGAAAATGGTCTGGTCAGACACTTCGCCCGATTCCGAATTCTCGACCGCGGTAAAGATCTTATCGTCGACAGTAAAGACTTCTTCAGCTTGCGCGAAAAAGTTCTTCCCCTTCTCATATGCCTTCTTAAGGTTGCTGTCCCAGTTGCCCTCGCGCGTCTCCTTCTCTCGTGACGTGCCGTCGAAAACAACGAACTCCATCTGCTTAGCCCTGTTAAAGAGCCTGTCGCCGAACATTACCTTCTTCATGCTTGAAAGAAGGCCGAACTGCTCGAGCTTCTCTATGGGATTGCCCGCAGAGCAGAGGATCATGGCCTTATCCATCATCTTCATCTTCTTATCGCCATAAGCAAAGCCGTAAGTCCATACCCTGTCAAACCACCCGACGAGCTTTGCCGGAGCTTCAGTCCAGAAAACAGGATAGATAAATGCTATGGCATCAGATGAATTGATCTTATCGTGCTCGGCAAGAACGTCTTCTTCGGTAAAAGGCGTATTCTCGTAGTTTGCATCCCTTAAATACTGCTGCTCTGTCATGTCAGCCTTGAAATCCATCTTGTAAAGATCCGAGATGATATATTCATTCCCGGAATCGGTAATACCCTTTATAAAAGCGTCGCGGATGTTCTTCGTGAACGAATCCTCCGACGGGTGGCAATATACGATAAAAACTCTCAACTTAAAAATCTCCGTATCAGTTCATTTATATTATGCTTTGTTTTTTTAGCAGATATCTGTCCCGGATAACACCATGACCGCTTCATTATATCATTTCAAATGGTCTAATCCTTGAGACGTGCTATAATATTAGCATCTGGGTGATTCTAATAAGGCATATCTGATGACCTATGTATGGGAGCAAGACATGAGTATAGAGAACAGAGAGCAACAGGTAGACCAGCTGTTAAGAGGCATTTACAGAATGTGTGTAAACAGGGACGACTGCAGAGATTGTCCTTTCCACATCACGAAGTGCACGTTTGGTGAGCCCAGACCCAGCACATGGTTCGACGAAGAGACCATCGGCAATAAGTTCTCGCCTAATTATCTGAAATTCACCGATAAAGATATCGTTATCACAGCCAAGGAAGAAGCTTCCGTACCCGTACAGGAAGAAGTTCAGGTTGCTTCTCAGGCAGAAGCAAAGGCAGAAGCACAGCCGGAGCAGGAAAAAGCTGCAGCTACATGGCCTGCTCTTCAGCCCGCTCCCGAATCAGCTCCTTCTGCAGATTCACAGCCTGCACCAACACCTGTTCTCCAGCCTGTCGTACAGCAGGCCGTAAATGATGATGCCGACGGCACATGGCTCGTAAGCACCACGATGGGCAGCGTCTTCACGAAATATGTCTTTATCTGCTCCAAATGCGGCTACAGGAAAGAATCGATGTTCTCATTTACTCCGATGACCAATTGTCCTGAATGCGAGAAGCGCAAGGCAGGTATCATCTGAGTCAGGCTCAGATCTTAAGGATCCTTCATATCTTCGAACGGATTATAAAGCAGGCTGTCCCGATCAATGCAAGAACTATGCCCGTGATAAGTGATACGGCCGCATTCGTGCGCAGTCTGTGATAGAGTTCTGTCGATCCGTCCATCACGTTATAGTATCCGAGATTAAATAACAGAGCCATCAGAAGAGCGATCCCGCATGCAACGAAAACGATAATTCCGATGGCTCTTTTCAACTTCATAGTTGACAAACGTATGTTCTGTTATTACAATGCAGATAGAACGTTTGTTTGCTTTAAGGAGTTTGTACAATGTCGAAGTTGATGGAAGTCTTTGCTGCATATAAAGATCTATCCTTTACTGACCGTATTGTGTTCTATACAACGCTTTCAAATAATGTGAATGTCCACGAGGACAATCTTCAGGATTTCCTTATTGAGACGCGGATAAATGACGGTAATACATGTATCTATTGTGAAAGCTCTCATGTAGTTAAGAACGGAAAACGCAAAGACGGTACTCAGCGGTTCTTATGCCGTGATTGTAAGAGATCATTCATTCCAAGATCATGTTCCATTACTTCAGGTACAAGAAAGGACCTTAGTGTTTGGGCTCAATATTTAAAATGCATGTCAGATAAAAAGACGCTTAAAGAAACGGCTGAAGAATGTTCTATCTCAGTGACCACGGCATTTTACTGGCGTCATAAGATACTCGATGCTTTGAAGGAAGTGACTGACAGAGTATGTCTTGACGGTATCGTAGAGGCAGATGAGACATTCTTTAATGTCTCATATAAAGGTAACCACAAGAAGAGCAGACAGTTTAAAATGCCGAGGAAAGCACATAAGAGAGGGAATGACATACATAGGAAAGGCCTGTCATCAGAAAAGGTGTGTGTTCCCTGTGCCGTTGATGTTGACGGGATCTCGTTTGCAAGACCGGTTAAACTCGGTAAGGTGAGTTCGGAGTGTTTGATCGAAGCATTCGGCAGGATCATCTCACCTTCAGCGATACTGTGTACTGATAACGAGAAGGCTTATCGTACATTAGCGAGAAATAACGATATCAGACTGATACAAACAGATTCCGATAAACGCATAATCCAACAGAATGACATTACATACGATATTCAGCGTATCAATGCATACCACAGTATACTGAAAGGCTTTATAAACAGGTTTCACGGAGTGTCGACTAAACATCTGGAGCATTACATCATCTGGAACAACCTGATATCTAACAATAGAAGAAACCAAAAAGAAAACATAAGCCTGATGTTCGGACAAATACTGAGCAGAAGGCTGACAGTACACAACAGCGATATATCTGCAAGACCACCTCTTGCATTCATCACGTAGAGATAAAGGGCATATAACATGATACTCTCGGAAGAACACAGAATAAAAAAACATAACAATAAGAAGCTTCTTCACGAGATAGACGATTACTGCTATAAAGTGAAGAACCTCTCCAACAGCATCAACTACCTGATAAAGCAGTGCTACCGCATCCATAAGAAAATCGTGAACGGTAAAGCACTTGAGGATTGGGAAAAAGAATTAATCCAAGAAATAAACAAAGCGCTCGAGGAATACAATGCAGGCCGTTCTGAAAGTAAGCGGCTACGTTATATCAATGCTGATAACGGATACATAGCCGATGCATATTTCCTCAGCTGGTATCTGAAAGGAACGGAAGTATATAAAGACGTTCCGTATGCGACATGCAGCCAGATATGCATACAGGAGAAATGCAGAGAGTGGAAGTCGTTCTACAGGGCGACAGCAGAATACAGGAAAGATCCGAAGAAGTTTAAGGAACATCCGCATGTACCGGGATATCTCGACCCGAAGACAGGAAGAGGTTCTCTTGTTATCACCAGTCAGAACTTCAAGGTGGATGAGGCCGGTAAAGTAACCATGCCCAAGTTCCTCAGTGGCATACACATCCGTGCAAGACACGGAAACGTAAGGCAAATACGCATAAAGATTTTTAAGAACTCCATACTTATCA